>OIZL01000978.1_pt1 | contig 17693 bp, 14 predicted proteins | sample 1588541 | NCBI WGS metagenome assembly OIZL01 (sample SAMN03283285) | human gut metagenome | biome: human-associated habitat; material: feces | host: Homo sapiens | place: Peru | collected 2012 | reverse complement strand
GAGACTTATGGAAAAAGGTTATGGATTCGGCGCAGAAGGAGACTGGAAGGTTGCCGCTATGGTACGTCTGATGAAGATTATGACACAGGGCGTAAAGAATCCGAAGGGAACCTCCATGTTAGAGGACTATACTTACAACCTGGTAAAAGGCAAAGAGGGAATCTTAGAGGCACATATGCTTGAGATTTGTCCTTCTATCGCAGACGGTCCAATCAGCATCAAGTGCCAGCCGCTTAGCATGGGTGACAGAGAGGACCCGGCAAGACTGGTATTTACCTCCAAAGAAGGAAAGGGAATTGCGACATCCTTAATCGACCTTGGAAACCGGTTCCGCTTAATCATCAACGATGTGGACTGCAAGAAGGTGGAAAAACCGATGCCGAAGCTTCCGGTTGCAACCAATTTCTGGACACCGCAGCCTGATTTATACACCGGTGCAGAGGCATGGATTCTCGCAGGAGGTGCACACCACACCGCATTTACCTATGACCTGACCGCTGAGCAGATGGGTGACTGGGCTTCCATTATGGGAATTGAGGCAGTTTACATTGATAAGGACACAAAGATTCGTGACTTCAAGAGAGACCTGATGCTCGGAGAAATGTTTTACAGATAAACAGGGGAAATTTTTACAAAGAAAACATTGAAATTCCGGGGCTTGTGAGATATGATAGCAGTAAAGGGGGCGTGCACGGGCACGCACCCCACAAAATAAGATACAGGCACATATTTTTTTAAAAGAAAAGGAGAAGAAGATTTATGAAAAAAAATAGTGGAAAATTAAAAATGAGTAGTAAAGGAAAGAAATTATTTAAAGTTTATGCTTTAGGGGTATGTGCTTTTGCACTTACTATTGGTACAAGTGTAAATGTTTTAGCAGCCGATGATCCAATGGCAGTAGTAAACAATTTATCAAACTTTATATTTGGACTAATTAGAGCCATAGGAATGATTTTACTTGGCTTTGGTATAGTACAAGTAGGTTTATCATTAAAAAGCCACGACCCTAGTCAAAGAGCAAACGGATTTTTAACAGTAGCCGGTGGTATTATTATCACATTTGCAAAAGAAATCTTGAATATGATAGCAGGTTAAGCAATTATCAAAGGGCGAGTAAAAATACTCGTCCTCATCTTATTTTTATGAGGAGGTGTTAATATTGAGTGATAATTGGGTAGTGCAAAATTTGCAGAATGCACTAGATACTTGGAATAGTAAATTAGGCGAGATATGGCAATTAGTCACGCAGACTCCAGAAACTTTCAAGGGAGGAACAATTTGGAATGTTATTCTAAATATTAACGGAGCAGTAAAAGCGATAGGACTTGCTTTGTTAGTTTTATTTTTTGTGGTTGGTGTAATGAAAACTTGTGGTTCTATAACAGAAGTAAAGAAACCAGAACACGCTCTTAAATTATTTATACGATTCGCAATCGCAAAGATAGTGGTAACTTATGGACTAGATTTAATGCTTTCATTATTTAAGATAGTGCAAGGTGTTATATCTACAATAATAACTGCTTCTGGATTAGGAGGAGCAACGAGTACAACTTTACCACAATCAATAATAACAGCAGTAGAAAAATGTGGCTTTTTTGAGTCCATTCCATTATGGGCAGTCACATTGATAGGTGGATTATTTATTACAGTATTATCTTTCATAATGATAATGACTGTTTATGGAAGATTCTTTAAGTTATATCTTTATACTGCAATAGCACCGATACCGTTATCTACCTTTGCAGGAGAACCTACACAAAGTGTTGGGAAAAGTTTTATTAAATCTTACTGTGCCGTTTGTTTAGAGGGAGCAATTATAGTCTTATCTTGTATTATATTCTCTCTATTTGCAAGTTCACCACCAGTAGTGGACGCAAATGCAGCAGCAGTCACGCAAGTGTGGAAATATATTGGAGAGTTAATTTTCAATATGTTAGTGCTTGTAGGAACAATAAAATTATCTGATAGAGTCGTTCGTGAAATGATGGGATTATAGGAGGTGTCAAATGAACGAAAAGATAGAAAAAATAAAAAATGATATAGAAACATTTTTAAAAGATACAATGGACCATCAAAATAAACATATTGATTATATTTTGTATGATCCAGATAATGATAATACTTTTGTATTAGCAAGTGATAATTATGGTGAAGCAATAGAGTTTACACCTTATACTAAGGAGTATGATGGAGGATATCTTGAAGTTCCAGAGTGGGATTATAATTTTGATTATTATATCTATAACTATTTAGAAGAAGGTAAACGAATAGGCTATATGACTGATGAAGTTCACTATTCTATTTGGAACTCTATTCACGAGTTATATCCAGAAGATATTGATTACAAAGACGGAGTTCAAGCATATCTACAATATTGTGCAGACAATGGAATTACAAAAGAATATTTGGATAAAAAGACTGGTTTTGATACACCAGATGTTATGCAATATTTTGAAGGACTAGCAATAAATGATACTATGAAATATAAAGGTTATATTATAGAGGCTGATGACTTAAATTTGGATAATCCAAAAGAAAATCTTGTCCATATATATGAAAATGAACAAGATTATGACAAAAAGGAAGAAATAGAAACAGTTTCATTAAACACTATTGGATTAAAACAAAATGTTAGAGATTATATTGATGAATTTTATATTGATAAAACTGTTGTAGAAAGTGAAAAAGCGTATTTCACATTTGTATTAGGATACGACTTGTTAAATGATATGCTTTCAAAATCATCAACACCAGAAAATGATGTTAGTTATGATTTCTGCGATATGATTGCAGGGGAATTTTTAAAGAGCGAAGAATACAAAAATGAAAAATATTCTTCTTATGAAATGTTAGAAAGTTGGGTAAATGATAACAAGGATTTCATAAGAGAACAACACAGTTTATTTATTGGAGAAACAATTGATAGAGATACTACTAGAATGCTTGATGGTGGTATGTATGTTATAGATTTAGGTTATAGAAATAAGCAACCAGTTGCTTTAATTGAAAAAACAATGCAAGACAATAGCAAAGAATATATTATTGCATTTAATTATAAAATCACTGATAAAAAAATTGACTGGGCTTATGGCTATTATTATAACGAAAATATTTCAAAAGCAAAGCAAGATTTTAATAAAGTATTGTCTGGTGGAAATCTTGCAAACACATTTGATAAAAATAAAAAGGACAAAGAAAGGTAGGTACAAATGGAAGTAAAAATAAATAGAGAAATAAGAAACTATACAGAAAGCATTTTCTTCGGACTGTCATTAAGGCAGTTCGTTTTTTCTATATTGGCTTGTGGTGTAGCAGTATTATTATACTTTTTATTAAAAGGACACTTTGGAATAGAAACTTTGTCTTGGGTATGTATATTAGGTGCTGCACCTTTTGCTGCAATAGGTTTTGTAACTTATAACGGTATGACAGCCGAAAAGTTTTTATACGCCTATATTAAATCAGAGTTTTTAATACCAAAGAATCTAACTTTTAAACCAGTTAATTTTTACTACAAATTATTAAAAGATAAATTAGAAAAGGAGGGTGAAAATAGTGAAGACATTAAGAACACTATTCAAACAAGATAAAGAAGCATTTGTAGTTCCAAAAGGAATACAAGATGTAATACCTGTTACAAGAATATGGCAAGATGGAATATTTCAAGTTGGTAAAAACAAGTATTCTAAATGCTATCGTTTTACTGATATAAATTATGCAGTTGCAAGTAGGAGTGATAAAGAAGGTATGTTTTTGGAGTATTCAGAACTCCTTAATTCATTTGATACTGGTGCAACTACCAAGATAACAATTCTTAACAGAAGACTTAATAAGATTGACTTTGAAAAGAATATTTTATTACCATTGGCAGGAGATAATTTAGATGAGTTTAGAAAAGAATATAACAAAATGCTTTTAGATAAAGCAACAGGTGCTAATGGAATAACACAAGAAAAGTTTTTAACAGTTTCTGTGAATAAAAAGAATATAGAAGAAGCTAGAAATTACTTTGCAAGAATAAGTGCAGATTTAATAAATCATTTTTCACAATTAGGTTCAAAGTGTATTGAATTAGAGGCAGAAGATAGACTTCGCTTATGTCACGATTTTTATAGACAGGGTGAGGAAAATGCTTTTACTTTTGATATGATACAAAATATGAGAAAGGGACACAGTTTTAAAGATTTTATTTGTCCAGATAGTTTTAAGTTTGAAAAAGATTATTTCAAAATGGGAAATAAGTATGGTAGAGTTATTTTCTTAAAAGAATATGCAAGTTATATCAAAGATAATATGGTTGCAGAACTTACTGATATGAATAGAAATATGATGATGAGTATAGATGTAATACCAGTTCCAATGGACGAGGCAGTCCGTGAGGTGGAGAATAGAAGATTAGGAGTTGAAACAAATATAACAAACTGGCAAAGAAGACAAAATAGCAATAATAACTTTTCAGCAGTTATCCCTTATGATATGGAACAACAAAGAATTGAATCAAAAGAGTTCCTAGATGATTTAACAACTCGTGACCAAAGAATGTTTATTTGTGTTTTAACTATGGTGCATACGGCAGATAGTAAAGAACAATTAGACAACGATACCGAGAGTTTATTAACAACTGCTAGAAAGCATTTATGTCAGTTCTCAATATTAAAGTATCAGCAAATGGATGGGCTTAATACTGCTATGCCATTTGGTGTAAGAAAGATTGATACTTTAAGAACTCTTACTACTGAATCACTTGCAGTATTTATGCCATTTAGGGTACAAGAGATAAATCACGAAAATGGGATTTATTATGGACAAAATGTTATAAGTAAAAATATGATAATAGCAAATAGGCGAGAATTACTAAATGGTAATTCTTTTATTTTGGGTGTTTCTGGTAGTGGTAAATCTTTTACTGGAAAAAATGAAATAGTGTCAGTAATTTTACGAGATCCTAATGCAGATGTTATTGTAATAGACCCAGAACGTGAATATTCACAACTAATTAATGCACTAGGTGGAGAGGTAATTCATATATCTGCAACAAGCAATAATCATATTAATGCAATGGACTTGAATAGCGAGTATGGAGATGGAGCAAACCCTGTAATATTAAAATCAGAGTTCATTTTATCACTTTGTGAGCAACTTATTGGTGGTAATAATTTAGGTCCAAAACAAAAGTCTATCATTGATAGATGTATGGCTTCTGTTTATAGACATTACCAACAAGGAAACTATCAAGGAGTTCCACCAACATTACAAGATTTTAGAGAAGAATTATTGAAACAAAATGAACCAGAAGCAAGGGAAATAGCACTTGCTATTGAACTATTTACGAGTGGTAGTTTAAATACCTTTGCAAAAAACACAAATGTTGATACTAATAATAGATTATTATGTTATGACATTTTGGATTTAGGTAAGCAATTACTTCCTATCGGTATGTTAGTAGTGCTTGATAGCATATTGAATAGAATAACTATGAACAGGAGTAAAGGTAGAAATACCTTTATTTTTATTGATGAAATATATTTATTATTTCAACACGAATATTCTGCTAACTTTTTATTCACTTTATGGAAGCGTGTGCGTAAGTACGGTGCATATTGTACTGGTATAACACAAAATGTTGATGATTTATTACAAAGTCATACTGCTAGAACAATGTTAGCCAATAGTGAATTTATCGTTATGTTGAATCAAGCGAGTACAGACAGGTTAGAACTTGCAAAATTATTGAATATTTCTGAATTACAAATGGGATATATCACTAATGTGGGTGCAGGACGAGGATTATTAAAGGTAGGTAGTTCATTAGTTCCATTTGTAAACAAGTTCCCAACAAATACTAAACTTTATAAACTTATGACTACGAAACCTGGCGAAGGTAATTAACAATTAGGAGGTGGTTATCTTGGCAGATATTAAGGTCAAAGATATAGCAAAAAAAGGTGTAAAAACTATTAACAAAGCAGTAGTTCAAACTGAAAGATTTAAAGACAATATTGTAAGAACAAAAGAAAAAGCAGAAGAAACTGTAAGTGATGATACAACAACTGAAGAATATGCAAGTAATAAGATAAAGTTTGCTGTTAATAGAGGAGTTGATGAGGGAGTTAATCAATTCAATAAACAAGGACAAAAATCTCTTATGAAAACAAAAGAAAACTATCAAAAATCAAAAGCAAAGATAAAAGCGTTAAAAAAGAGATTAAAAGAATCAAGTAAAACAAAGTCCACAGTAAAAAGAACAAAGACTACAATCAAAACAAGTAAGGAGGTAGCAAAGAAAGCAGAAAAAACTGCAAAGGAAACAATTAAAGCAAGTAAGAGAGCAACTCAAATAGCAAAAGAAACTGCAAAAAGAACTGCACAAGGAGTTAAAGTAGCAGTAAAAGCAACAGTATCTGCAATAAAAGCAATCATAGCCAGTACAAAGGCTTTGGTTGCTGCTATTGTTGCAGGAGGTTGGGTAGCAGTAGTAGTCATTATTGTTATATGTTTAGTTGCTTTATTGTGTAGTTCAATATTTGGAATATTCTTTTCAAGTGAGAAAACAAGTTCAAATGCTATTACAATGAATGAAATGGTGGCAGAATGTAATCAAGAATTTGCAGATAAGATTCAATCAATACAAAATGAAAATCCACACGACGAGTATGTTTTAGATGGAAGTATGGCTCCTTGGAAAGATATATTACTTGTTTATACAATTAAACAGTCTAATGGAGCTAATGCAACAGATGTTGTAACAATAGATGATAATAAGAAAAATGTTATTAAACAAATATTCTGGGATATGAATAGTTTGACATCAGAAGTAAGAGATGAAATGGTTACAGAACAAGGTACTAATACAAGTGAAGAACCAAAAGAAGTACAGAAAAAAGTATTGCATATAAAGATAACTTCTAAATCGGTAGAGGAAATGAAAACAATGTATAATTTTAATTCCTCACAGAATATGCAGTTAGCAGAATTATCTAGTGATAAATATGCTAATTTGTGGGGAGGAGTTATTTATGGTAGCAATGGTTCTGGAGAATATGTTAATTGGAGGCAAGGAGACCCTAGTTGGTCTAATGTTAGAATTGGAAATACAAATAGTACAGTTGGAAAGATAGGGTGTTTAGTAACTTCAATAGCAATCTTAATAGAAAAGTCTGGTGTTAATACAACAATTAGTCCATTTAATCCTGGAACATTTGTAGAATCACTTAATAAAAATGGTGGGTTTGATGGAAATGGTAACTTGCAATATTCAGCCGTTAATAAAGCAGTACCAGGATTTAAGTATGTTGGTAATGTTAATTTAAGAGGAAAAACAAGAAGTGAAAAACTTGCTTTGATACAACAATATTTTAGTCAAGGGTATTATATTACAACAGAAGTAAAAGGAGCAACACTAGGAAGTCAACATTGGGTAGCAGTCACAGGTATAGATTCTGTTAATGTTATGATGGTTGATCCTGCGTCTAGTCAAACAATAATGTGGAATGCTTATGAAGTAAACAGAACATCTCAATTTAATTATTTTAAAGCAAACTAAAACAAAGGCTATTTCTTTCTTGAAATAGCCTTAATATACATAAATAAAATCAATTACATTTTTTAACATTTTTTCTTTATTTTACCTCAAAGACTAAAATGTATGTTATAATATTATTTGTTAGTTGCAGTACACCCAATTCTTTATATTAAAATATAATCATTCTATATTATTTATGAAGTATTAAACAATTATATAGTTTATAATAAATCAATTATAGAGAATGCTAACAGAATTACAGATATTGATTATAGTGTCAATAAATTTTTTTTTAATGTAATACTTGGGGAAATAGAATATTAAAGATGGAGGTGAGTAGAAAATGAGTGGGGAAAAGTTTGTTGTATTTTTATTTTCAATAATAGTTATAATTGCATTTATTTACTATATTTATAAAGAGATAAAAGAACATCAGGAAGAAGAACAAATAAGAATTTATGAAGAAAAACGCAAAAAAGAATTTGAAACATTACTTGCTACTAAAAGAAAAGAAGATAGTATTAAATGGAATCAAAAAATACAAAGACAATTTAAAGGAAAAGTAAATCATAAACCTAATAAACCAATAAAAATTTTAGTTGGAGATTATCATAACTGGATGGCTCCTTTAACTAATGGTATATTAAGAGAAATGGGAATCACAACAGAGGTTGTTCCAACAGCTAGTGATATAATTGATAGAATTAAAAACGGAAATGAATATAACTTTATTATAACAAATAATACTTATCCTAATGGTGAGTCAGGTAGTAATGTTTTGTCTTTAAAAGAAGATAGTAATTTTAATGTTCCTATTATAGTTTTAACGGTTGAACAAGATAAAAGAAGACAATTTATTAACCTAGGATTTGATGAATATATTGAAAAACCTCTTGATGAAAAGAAAGTAATAAATGTATTCACAAAATTTATAGATGGACTTGAATTTAAGAAAATAAAAAGCAATAAATCTGCATAAGGTTTATTGCTTTTTTCTACCTAAAAGTCTATCAATACTAAAAGGTTGATATATTGTTGTTAGGTTATACAAGAAAACTGTTGGGATCATATTTGTTGCATTTTCATAGTGAGAATATGACGCTTGGGTTGTATTCATCTTTTTAGCAAGTTGTTCTTGTGTAAGATTATTTTTCTTTCTTAATATTCTTAAATTCTTTGCGATTAGTTCTAAATCTAATTCCAATGGCAAAAAATCTTCATTTTTTCTAGTAAGACCAAATAAGTAATCTAAACTATAATTAAAATGATTTGCATATTCTATTAACCTTTCAATAGGAATGGTATCTTTCCCAGTTTCCCAACCAGATACTGTGGAAAAGTGAACATTAAATAGTTCTGCTATATCTTTTTGTTTTATATCAAGTAATTCTCTGCTTTCTTTAAAGTTTTTAATTATCATATCTATCACCCTACATTTATTATTCCATTAACTTGGAGCAATATTATTTTTCTAGGGAAAATAGCATATTAAATTCAAAAATTAACATAATATTGCGAATATATTTTAAAAAAAACTAATTTTCTTGCGAATATTCTATAAAAAATACCTCTAATTATATACTTTTTTTAAGTTATATGATATAATAAGTGTGCAATTAACAAAAAGGAGGAATTATGGAAGATTATAGTGCAAAATTAACCGGTGAACCTTTTTTATACAACGAAACAAAAATAATTGGCAGATATTTGCTAGATGGCGAAGATGAGCAAGAATTAAAGAAAAGAAATATTGAAGAAAATCTTATTAAGCATAAGAAAATTGGAAGTGTTAAAAGAGTTAATGCTCCAATATTTAGAAGATTAAATGTTATGAATAAAGAATTGCTAGAAGAATTTGTATGTGCCGATATTGAAACAAGCAAGTATATTTTACTTTATGCAATAATGAAAACAGATAAATTAGTAAGAGATTTTGTTATAGAAGTTTACAAAGACAAACTTTATATGAGAAAAGATTATATCGAAAGATTTGACATAGATAATTGGTATGAAGAAAAGTGCATTTTAAGTAGTACATTAAGAGAAAGAACAGAAGCAACATCTGCGAAACTTAAACAAGTCATTATGAAGATAATGCAAGATTCTGGACTTGTTATAAAAGAAAAAGACAGATTTAAAGTAGTAAGACCATTATTAAAAGAAAAGTTTATAAGTATGCTTGATAAAAATGGAGATATGGAATATGCAAAAGCAATAGGAGGTTTGTTATGAAAAATATAAATACAAGATTGCAAGAAATGACAAACAAATTAAGTAGTAAAGAGTTGTTTGAATCAAATGGGTTAGGAAATGAGATTAACTTTCACGTTTTTGATTATGATCCAGAAGACGAGTATATTGTAAGAGATTATTTAGATAATTATCTATTGAAAAAAACTAAATTAAATATCAAAGTCTTTGATATTTATGAAATAATTATTGAAATATTAAAAGAAAAAGGATTTTTGGAAAAGTGCTTTGATTATGAAAAAAAGAAAGGTGCAAAATACCTTAATCAAATTATATCTAAAACAATAGGCATAGGGTCTAGCAATGATTTAATTATGAAAAAGATAAAAAGTGAGGTAACAGAACCTGACCAAATAGTTATTATAACTGGAATAGGTAAATGTTATGGAATAGTTAGAGGACATACGATACTTAATAATTTACACAGTATTATAACAAATAACCCTCTTATAATGTTCTACCCAGGAAGTTATAATGGACAAAGTTTTAAATTATTCAACAAATTAGAAAATGACAATTATTATAGAGCTTTTCAATTTGTTGGAAGAAAGTAAAGGGTAAAAGTATATGGTTGAACTTATAAATAATGGCATTAAAGGATTTCAGATTGGAGTAGCATTGGTTGTAATAACTGTTGTAGTTATAGGAATTATATGTGCTTGTAATGCTTTTGGAAATACTTGGACTATACAAGATGGACATTTTAAAGAAGTTTATGATAATCAAGAAGAATGTTTAAGATCTAATCTTGGAACTAGAACAACTGATAAATGTTATGATGACAAACAAGTAATTTATAAAAATAAGTAAAGGAGAAAATGAAGATGGAAAAATTAAAGAACTTATATGCGAAAGATATTGAAAGAGAAATACAAGGGGTTATCAAAGTTGATGATGAAAGTTATATCAGTCAGGAATTAGATGAATATGTTGTTACAGATGAATTATTAAAACACTTTAATAGTTTCTTTGACGCATATAATGCAGGAATAAATGGAAATACAGAAAAAATGGGCGTTTGGATTTCTGGTTTCTTTGGAAGTGGTAAATCACACTTTTTAAAAATAGTTTCATATTTATTAGAAAATAAAATTGTTAATGGAAAAGCAGCAGTAGATTACTTTGATGATAAGATTGAAGATAAAATGTTACTTGCAGATATTAAAAGAGCAGGTAGTATTCCAACAGATGTTATCTTATTCAATATTGATTCAAAAACAGAGAATAGCAATGGAACAAAAGATAAAATACTAGATGTATTTGAAAAAGTATTTAATGAAAAAATGGGGCTTTCTATTACTCCTTTTGTTGCAGAAATAGAAAGACATATTATCAGTTTAGGAAAGTATGAAGAATTTAAAAAAGCATTTGAAGAAAAAGCAAATAGTTCTTGGGAAGAAATGAGAGATGGAATCCAATTTGTTGAAGATGAGTTTGCTAATGCTTATGCAGAGGTTTTAGGTAAGTCAGTTGAAGAAGCAAGAAACATTGTAGAAAGAACTGAAAAGAATTACACATTATCTGTTGAAAAGTTTGCAGAAAGAGTAAGAGATTATATTAAATCAAAAGGAAATAATCATCACGTTATATTCCTAGTTGATGAAATAGGTCAATACATAGGAGATGACAGAAGTTTAATGCTAAATCTTCAAACAATCGTAGAAGATTTAGGACTTGAATGTGGTGGTAAGGCTTGGGTAATAGTTACATCACAAGAAGCAATAGATGATGTTGTTAAAGTACAAGGAAATGATTTTTCTAAAATTCAAGGTAGATTTGATACAAAATTATCTTTATCATCTTCTGATATAGATGAAGTTATTAAAAAGAGAATACTTGATAAAACTGATGAAGCAAAAACAAGTTTGAAAATGATATACGATAAAGAAGAATCAATAATAAGAAACTTATTAACATTTAAAAATGCTACATATCAAAAGGTATATGACGATAGTAATGACTTTGCAGAAACTTATCCATTTATACCTTATCAATTTAAACTATTACAAGATGTATTTACTGATATAAGAAAACACGGATATGCAGGTAAGCATTTATCAAGTGGAGAAAGATCACTTTTAGGAGCATTCCAAGAAACTGCAAAAAGATATGGAGAACGTGAAGTAGGAACTATAATTCCTTTCTATGCTTTCTATGATACTATTGAACAATTCCTAGAACATCAAGTTAAAATAGTAATTAACTCTGCTATTGATACAGTTAAAAGTGGAGAATTAAAAGACATTGATATTAAAGTATTAAAAATGTTATTTATGCTTAAAAATATCAAAGAGATACCTGCTAACATAGATAATTTATCAACATTATATGTTTCAAATATTAAAGATGATAAGATTTCTATAAAAAAAGAAATATCTGATTCATTAAGAAGACTTGAAGCGCAAACTTTAATTCAAAGAAACAATGATGAATATAAGTTTTTAACAGATGAAGAACAAGAAATAAATAGAGAAATTAAGCAAATAATAATTGACCAAAATAGAATTACAGATTACTTAAAACGAATTGTATTTGATTATATATTAACAGATAGTAAGTTCACATATAAAGGAAAGAACTTCCCATTAACAAAATATATAGATAATATAAAATATTCACAAGAATATGAAATAGGTATAAAAGTAATTACTACATCTCCAGAAAGAGATGATACAGATATTATTTTACAATCTGCAAGAGAAAACAAATATGTATTTATTAAACTTGAAATATCTACTTTGATTTATGATGAAATAACTAACTATTTACAAGTTGAAGAATACAGAAGAAGTAAGAGTGGAATCTTCCAAACACAACAAGTTGAAGATATTATAAGAGCAAAACAAAGAGAAATTGAAAATGCAGAAGCAAGAGTAAAAGAAAACATTAAAGAACAATTAAATGAAGCAGAAATTATTATTGCAGGAGATAGACAAAACATAAATGCAAGAGAAGCAAGAACAAGAGCAAATGAAGCATTAGAAATATTAGTAAATAATATTTATACAAAGTTCTCTTATATTAAGAAAAATTACTCAACACAAGATATAAAAGATTTATTCCACGAAAATAGACAAAATCTATTTGGAAAAGAAGTAGCATTTGTAAATCAAAAGGCTTATGACGCAATGAAAGAATATTGTGAAGAAAAGAATGCGTTTAGTATGCCAATTACAACTAGAACATTATTACAAGACTTTGGAACTGCTCCTTATGGATTCCTTGATGAAGATATTTTATATTTATTAACTAGATTATTAAAAGATGAAGTTATCTCTTTAATATACAATAATGAAGTACAAAATATAACATCTGATGACACATTAACTAAAATCTTAAAGAGAGATTATTATGATAGAACAATTATTAAGATAAGACAAAAAATAGATGTTAATTTAATAAATGATTTAAAATCAGTAGCAAGAAACTCATTTAATGTTATGAGTTTAAGAGAAGATGAAGATGGTATGGTAGAAGATTTTAAAAATGACTGTCTTCAAAACACACTTAATAAGTTAAATAAAATATCTGGATATTATCATATTTCAGGTGGTAATTATCAATATCCAGGACAAGATGTTAAAGACAAAGCAACAACTTTAATGGAAAGATTATTAAGAATAAGAGATGTTTCTGAATTTTTCAAGGAAGTATCAAGTTGCAAAGATGAATTTACAACATTAGCGCCTGAAATAGAAATGGTATTAGATTTCTTTGATGGCACTCAAAAAGAACAATTTGATGAAGCAAGAAAGATATTAACTATATATGATAATAATAAAGACTATGCTGATAAAACACCAGAATTAGTTAGCGTTGTAGATGAAATGGTATCAATTTTAACATCAAAAGCACCATATAGTGATATTCATAAATTACCTACATTAAGAAAAAATCTAATAGATATTTTAAGCAATATGTATGAAACAAAAGCAGAACCTATAATCAAGAGAATAAATGAAACAATAGAATATTTTGAAACTGAAACTAAAAATGCAGAAGTTGATGAAAGCTTTGCTACAAAATATATAGATACTTGTAAAGGTGTAATAAATACTTTAAATACTTCTAATGAATTAAAAGACATATATGCACAACAAACTAGAATTGACCAACTAAAAGATAGATTTATAAGTGCATTGGAATATGAAAAGAGTAAGAAACAAGCAACTACTGAAACAGGAGAAGTAGTAGAAGAAAAAATTGTTAGAAGAACTATTATAAGAACAGATAGTTTAATGAATCGTTCTTATGAAATCAACTCAAGAGAAGACATTGATAAGTATGTGGAAGAACTAAAAGAAAAACTTATTAAGGAATTTGAAAAAAATAATAATTTAACAATTAGATAACACAGGAGGCTATAATGGGAAAAGTAATAAGAGCAGATTTAAGCACTAATGGAATTAAGAAAATTCAACAACAATTAACTACTATGCAAAAGAAATTGAAGAAATATGATGGAGAACATACTATTTCATTACCTTATTCACAAGAAGAATGGGACAATATGACTGAATTTGAAAGAAATGAAGTAATTGAAGAAGCCAAGAAAAAATATATTGAAGAAATAAAAAAGGACTTGTTTAAATAATGTGGGATTTTATTAAAGAAAATTGGATGTCATTAACTGCGTTGATAATATCTATTATTGGCTTCTTTAAAGATAATATCAAAGATATAATCCAACATTTTAAAACTAAAAAAGAAAATAAATCAGCTAAAATTACTATTTCTTATATAAATGAAAAACTAATAATATCTAATAAGGGACAGGCAAATGCAAGAAATGTAAAAATATTAGTAGATGATGTTGAAATTGAACACAGTTCTGCTTTTGCTGCATTTGCTCGTAATATGGATTTTTCACTTTTAAGTCCAAATAATTCATTTGGAATAAAAAGTATCATAAATATGGGAACCAAAGGTAGCTTTAATATAAAAGTTTTGTGGGAAGATGACAATTCTAAAAACAATAAAACAGAAGATATTATAAATATATTTTAGGAGGAAATTATGGATAAAAACATATTAAAAAAGTTTGCTATTGAATCAAGAAATGAATTAAGAAAAAAAATAGAAAACAAGATTAAGACATTTTATATAAATGATGAATTTGAAAAAGAACAAAATGGGGAAATTGTTTTACTATCTAATAAAGAACATTCATTACCATTATCAAGAAATGAATATGAGAGTAGAAAAAAACTTATTGATAGAATAGAAAATGTTGGTTTAGATCAAGTTATAGAAGAATCTGCTTATACGTGGTTTAATAGATTTATTGCTATTAGATATATGGAAATAAATAATTTCCTTCCATTAACAAGAGATAATCAGTCATTAGGTATAAGAGTTTTATCCTCTGTTGACAATGAACCAATTCCTGAAATTATGAAAATAAGTAATTTAACTAATCCTGACTTAAATATAGAATTTAATATTGAAAAATATTCGGGAATAATTGACCAAAATAAAAAGTTTGAATATATTATTCTACTTGTATGTAAGAAATTAAGTCAAGTAATTCCACAGGTTTTTGGAGGAATTACAGATTATATTGATTTATTGATTCCTGATAATTTATTATTGGATTCTGGATACATAACTAAATTATTAAAAACTTTAAGTGAAGAAGATTTTAAAGAAGTAGAAATTATTGGATGGTTATATCAATATTATATTTCTGAAAAGAAAGATGATATTTTTGAGAGTTTAAAGAACAGTAAAAAAATAGAAAAAAATGATATTCCTGCTGCTACGCAATTATTTACTCCTGATTGGATTGTTAAATATTTAGTTGAAAATACTCTAGGAAAATATTTAAAAAATAAAGAGGAACTTAATTATTATGTTCCAAGTGATGAAAAAATAGAAGAAAATGATATTGAGAAAATAACATTTATTGATCCTTGTTGTGGAAGTGGTCATATATTAGTATATGCTTTTGAAATATTTTATAAAATATATATGGAAAAGGGTTATACCAAAGAAGTTGCTGTTGAAAAAATTTTAGCTAACAATTTATACGGAATAGATATAGATTACAGAGCAGTACAATTAACAATTTTAACATTATGTTTGAGAGCAAGAGAATATGATAAAAATATTTTTAATAAAGATATTATTAGAAAAATGAACATTATTACAATATATGATAGTAACAATATTTCGAGTGAATTAATAGGGTATAATATTCCAGAAAAATATAAAGAAACTAATGATTATATAGTTACTACTTTTAAAAATGCAAGTCAATACGGTTCTCTAATAAAATGTAGTGATGATTACGATTATGATAATTTTTACAAAGATATAAATATTGATAATTTTATAGGTTTAGATTACTATAATATGTTAATTAAACAAGCCAAAATATTATCTAATAAATATTCAGTTGTATGCACAAATCCACCATATATGGGAAGAAAGAATATGAATGATTGTTTAAGTGATTTCTTATCAACTCATTATCCAAATAATAAATCTGAAATGTATACTGCTTTTATTGAAAGATGTAATGAATTTACTGAGAGTAGTGGATATCAAGCAATGATAACAATTCATACTTGGATGTTTATAACAAGTTATGAATCAACTAGAAAGTACATTTTGAATGGAAATACAATAATTAATATGTTACATACTGGACCTGCTACTTTTCCAGAATTAAGTTCTTTTAATGTATTAGCAACTGCATTTTGTTTAAAAAAAGCAAAAGAAGATATAGAAACAACATTTATAAGGTTAGTTGATTATTATAATCCAACAGAAAAAATAAATAATTTTTGGAATAAGGATTTATATTATAAGATAAAGCAGGAAACTTTATACGAAATACCAGGAACTCCTTTTATATATTGGATTTCGGATAAATTAAGAAAAGCCTTTATTGAAAATAAGTTATTAGGAGAGTATTATCCACCAAAAGTTGGATTACAAACAGGCAATAATAATCAATTTGTGAGAAATTGGTTCGAAGTAGATATAAATAAGATATGCCTTACTGCAAAAAATAGTGTTGAAGCCAAAGAGAGCGAAAAAGAATGGTTTCCATATAACAAAGGTGGAGATTATAGAAAATGGTATGGAAATAATGAATGTGTTGTTAATTGGAAAAATGATGGATATGAAATTAAAAATTTTACGGATGGTGGAAAAAAGATAAAGTCTAGACCACAAAACACACAATATTATTTTAACAAAGGAATTACTTGGTCATTGTTTGGATTTGAAAATTTTGGAGTAAGATATAAAGATTATGGTTTTATATTTGATGTTTCTGGCTCATCAATGTTTCCTGATTCAGAAAATATTTATTATGTTATAGGATATTTATGTAGCAATATTGCCTTTAAATTTCTATCCTTACTCGCACCAACTGTAAATTTTCAGATTGGAAATATTGCAAGTCTTCCATATAAAGAGATTAGTGATAAGTCAATTATAAATACATTAGTAAAAAGAAACATAGAAATATGTAAATATGATTGGGATAAATCAGAAATAAGTTGGGATTTTCAAAAATCGCCAATAATAATTGAAAACGAAACTAGAATTGAAGATTCATTAAGAATATATAAAGAAAAATATTCTAACTTTAGAAATGAATTGAGAAATAATGAAAAGAAACTAAACGAAATATATAATAATATATTTGAAGTACAAGAAGTTGATACTAATATAAATGATAGAGATCTTACATTAAAACCAATAGAAGATAATAATATAATCAAAGAGTTTATTAGCTATGCAGTAGGTTGTATGTTCGGTAGATATTCATTAGATAAAGATGGGTTGATATTTGCAGGTGGAACTTTTGATGAAAATAATTATAAAACTTTTAAAGCTGATAACGATAATATTATTCCAATTACTGATGAAGCATATTTTAGTGATGATATTGTTGAAAGATTTAAGA
>OIZL01000977.1_pt1 | contig 17698 bp, 19 predicted proteins | sample 1588541 | NCBI WGS metagenome assembly OIZL01 (sample SAMN03283285) | human gut metagenome | biome: human-associated habitat; material: feces | host: Homo sapiens | place: Peru | collected 2012 | reverse complement strand
GTCCAAGGAGCGCTTCGACTGGCTCAAGCAGATCGCCGGTCAGATCATTGCCACCCCCGGCTGCGAGTCCAACGTCAAAGAAATCTTCGACAAGACCTGGGAGCTGAAGCAGGATCCGTCCATGATGATCTTCAATCAGTTCGCCGAGATGGGCAACCCGCTGTGGCACTACAACGTCACCGGCTATGCGCTGGCTGATCTGTACGAAGCGGTCAAGAAGCCCGGCCAAAGACTGGCAGGCGCCTGCTTCACCTCCGGCTCCGCGGGTACTATGTCCTCCGGCGATCTGCTCAAGGAGCGTTATCCCGGCATGAAGCTCGCCGTCGGCGAAGCTCTCCAGTGCCCGACCATCCTGGACAACGGCTTCGGCGGCCACCGCATCGAAGGCATCGGCGACAAGCACATTCCTTGGGTTCATAACGTTAAGAACACCGATATGGCCATCGCCATCGACGACGAGGACTCCCAGAGACTGCTCCGCCTGTTCAATACCGCCGAGGGCCAGAAGTACCTCAAGGAAGAGCTTGGCATGACCGACGAGCAGATCGAGAAGTTCACTTGGATGGGTATCTCCGGTATTGCCAATGTCCTTTGCTGCATCAAGATGGCAAAGTACTACGAGCTGAACAAGGACGACATCGTTGTTACCGTCCTGACCGACTCTGCCGTGATGTACAAGTCCCGTGTGGAGGAACTCAACGAGCTCCACGGCGCCTACGACACCGTCGAGGCTGCGAAGGACCATGCAATTCATATGCTCGGCCTCAAGACCGACAGTATGCTGGAGCTGACCTACACCGAGCGCAAGCGTGTGCATAACCTTAAGTACTACACCTGGGTTGAGCAGCAGCAGATGGACGTCGCCGACCTCAACGCCCAGTGGTACGATACCAAGGGTACGTGGGACGCTGTCCACGCTCAGGCGAAGGACCTCGACGAACTCATCAACGAATTCAACGAGGCGACCGGCCTGCTTAAGACCCTGTAATTGACGTATTCCGCTGAGGGGAGGGGAGTTTCCCCATCCCTCAGCTTTTTTCAAGGAGAATTAGACGATTGAAAAAGCGCTTTCTGCAACGGATAAAAGATTGGCTGCGCGATGTGCGGCTGCAATTTTTGCCGATCCTCAGCTCGCTTGCCCTCAGCTTTCTGACTATGGCCCTGATGATCGGTGCGATGCTGATCCTCGTCAGCCCGGCAAAGCTCGGCGTATTTTTCTGGCCGACACTGCTGGTCTACCTCGGCGGAATCGCGACGGTTGTTGCGGTGATGTTTCACCGACGGGAGCAGCGGGAGTTTCGCGCATTGGTGGGCGACGAGGAATTCTTTCGCATTTATCCGCACGCTCAGCGCCGCGAGGAGCGCAGGAAGCGCCGTAAGGAACGGAAAAAAACGAATCATCGGAAAGGATCTTGACGACCATGAGAAACGTAAAATGCGGCCGCTGTGTCAAATGCGGTAAGGAATATGAAGCTACGCCGAATCTGACCAACTGCGAGTGCGGCGGCATTCTGGACATTATTTACGATTACGATTATATCAAGAGTGTTTTCACGAAAGAAAAGCTGGCTGCCCGTGACGACCGCTCCATGTGGCGTTATCGTGAGCTGCTGCCTGTGGAAGAAACGACCCCCAATACGCCGCTGCGTGTCGGCTGGTCGCCGCTGTATGAGGCCGATCGCCTCGGCAAGCTGCTGGGCCTCAAAAAGCTGTGGATCAAGGACGACGGCCAGAACCCGACTGCATCCCTCAAGGACCGCGCCTCAGCCATGGCTGTTGCCAAGGCGCAGGAGGCGGGCGCAAAGGTCATTGCCTGCTCCTCGACCGGCAACGCCGCTTCTTCTCTGGCGGGCAACGCTGCCGCTGCCGGGCTGAAAACCTACATCTTCGTTCCCGCACGTGCTCCCAAGGGTAAGGTCGCTCAGCTTATGACCTTCGGCGCGAACGTCGTTTCCGTGCAGGGTAACTATGAGGAAACCTTTGAGCTTTCCAAGAAGGCCATTGACCGCTGGGGTTGGTACAACCGCAACGCGGCCATCAATCCTTACCTCTCCGAGGGCAAAAAGACCGTCGGCCTCGAAATCATGGAGCAGCTCGGCTGGGTCGTTCCGGATTATATCGCGATCTCCGTCGGCGACGGCTGCACGATCGCGGGTCTGTGGAAGGGCCTGAAGGACCTGTATGCCATCGGCTTTATCGACCGCCTGCCGCGCCTCATCTCGGCGCAGGCCGAGGGCTGCCACCCCATCAACCGCGCCATCGCCGAGAATAAGCCGTGGGAGCCGATGGAAGAAAACACGCTGGCCGACTCCATCGCCGTCGGCGTCCCCCGCAATGCCGATAAGGCGCTGATGGCCATCCGCGAGTCCAACGGCATTGTCGTCAACGTCACCGACGAGGAGATCATGGCGGCGCAGAAGCTCGTCGGTCGGACCTGCGGCGTGTTTGGCGAGCCTGCCGGTGTGACCGGTGCGGCGGGCATCAAGAAGCTCTGTCAGGAGGGTGTGATCGGCGCGAAGGATACCGTCGTGTCCGTTATCACCGGCAACGGCCTGAAGGATGTCGCTAACGCCATCAAGTCCTGCGGCGAGCCGATGAGCTGCCCGAACGATATGGACGCGCTGCTGCGCGAATTTGCCGCGCACGGCATCGACGCTTCCCATATCTGATCAATATAGAGAACCCCGCCCCGATGCATGATCGCATCGGGGCGGTTTTTTCTGCCGGAAAATAGGGGAAGCACATCGGCTGCCCAGGGAGGGTAGAGAAGCCGATGTGCTTCGGGTTTGTGCGATGTGCAAATGGAAGCGAAAGAAAAGAGAGAGGAGAAACTCAAATCAAATGGCGGGTGCGGTTTCCGCTTCGCCGAAGATTGTTGCCAGCTTGTTGCGGGAGTTCTGCGTATCCTTCTGAACCTGCTCCTGCACTTCCTTCAGGCTGTTGAACTTCACAACGCCGCGAATGTGGAAGTGGACCTCGAGGCAGGTGGGAACGCCATAGATATTCCGCGCAAAGTCGAAGATGTTCGTTTCAATCGTCACGCGATCCTCGTTATCCACGGAGGGGCGCTTGCCGATGTTGGTCAGGCCCATGAACTTGTCGTCGGGCAGCTTTGTGATGGTGGCGTAAACGCCGTCGAGCGGCTTGCGCTTCAGCGGGCCGACGCCCAGGTTTGCCGTGGGCATTCCGACGGTACGGCCGAGGGCCTTGCCATGCTCGACCTTGCCGAGCATCACATAGGGATGGCCGCAAAGCGCGGTGTACTTTTCAAAATCACACTGCTCGAAGGCTTCGTTCAGCAGATCGGTCGTGATCCGAATGCCATTATAGCATACCTCAGGGACGACATGAACCGTCAGGCCCTTGGCTTCCGCTTCGGCCTTGAGTGCCGCAGCATCCAGTCCGGCAACGGTCTTTCCCTCGCCGATGACCAGCGCCTTCGCGCCGAGCCGTTCAACCAGCTCGTCGTTGACGAAAGCAGCGATGCCCGCCGGTGCCTGGGGCAGGGTAATCATGGTGTGAACACCGGCCTGTTCTGCGAACAGGGCCTTTTCTTCCTCTGTGGTCAGCACGGGACCGCCTACGTCGAAGGTCAGCAGAACGGGAGTCAGATGCTGCTCCTCGCCCAGCTTTACCAGCTCCTGTAGGACGGCGAGGTGGCCTTTGTGCATACCGTCAAAGCAGCCAAAGGCTACCACCGTGTCTTTCAGAGGCTCAAACACAGAGTAGTATTTCATCTGCGCAGATCCTCCGGGACCGCTCAGTCGGCGGTTCTGCCGCGCTTGCTGAACCTGAAGATCAGCAGGCCGACAATGTACCAGGCAATGGTGTACAGCCAGATCATCCAGCCGCCGGAGATGATGTCCGGGATGTAGCAGACAAGGATAAGAAGCATTGCAATCGCGGGCAGGATCTGGCCGCCGGGTGCGCGGAAGTTGCCGGGGATGTACGGATTCTTTTTACGGGCAACGTACAGAGAAACAATGTTGATGGAGATCGTAACCGCAGCAAACAGAGCGCCGAAGCTGACGATCGTGGAGGTCAGAGAGGGGAAGCAGGAGATGATCGCCGCGAGAACGGCAACAACGATGGTGGCGAAAGCGGGAGTGCCGTTCTTTGCGTTCTTAGCGAAGGGCTTCGGCAGCAGATCGGACTGCGCAGCAGCCTGAATGGCGCGGCCGGTCAGAGCGAGGACGACGAGCATAGTGGTGATGAGTGCGAGGACAGCGGCGATGGAAACGACCTTCGGCAGCCAAACAATGTTGGACAGGCTGGTGAAGCAGGCTGCGTACAGGGGGATGAAGCGCATACCGGGGTTCTCAGCGAGGAACTGTGCGGAAACGAGGCCGATGGTTGCGGTGATGATGAGGGCGTAGATCAGCGCAACGATGCACATTGCGATGACGACGGCTCTGGGAACGTTCTTGTTCGGATCACGGACTTCGGAAACCATGAACGCGATTGCGACGATGGAGCCGTAGCCGACCATTGCGGTGGGAACGGAAGCAAGGAAGCCGGTTGCGCCGCCTGCACCCTGGGTGAAGAACGGGGTCAGGTGCGTGGAATCCCACTTGCCGCTGGTGAAAGCGGTGATAACGTAGATGAGCATGGTCGCCAGCAGAGCGCCGACGAGGATGTTGTTGAGCTTGCCGGCCGTGGAGAACTTAATGAGGTTCAGAACGAGGCAAAGCGCGATAGCGATCAGAGCCAGAGGAATCTGCATACCGCCGGGGAGGCTGAAGCCTGCGCCGAGGTAGGTGCCAACGTAAATTGCTGCAAAGGCCACAGCAACGATATTTGCATTGATATAGCCCCATGTGGAAATCCAGCCCCAGAGTGCGCCGGTGCGGGGCTTCTTGCCCAGCGCCTTGGACGGGAATACGAACACGCCGCCGGATTTCGGGAAGATGGTGGAAAGCTCCGCGCAAACCAGACCATAAATCAGCATGATAACTGCTGCGATGGCCCAGGATACGATTGCGGATGCACCCGCGTTGTACATTGTCATACCGGACAGGGAGAAAATTGCGCTGCCAATCATGCCGCCTGCGATCATGGTGACGCAGGAAACAAGGCCAATACCTTTCTTCTTTTCCATAGTAGCCACTGGAGTGCTATACACTCCGTTTCTCCTTTCTGTTTTCGGCCCTCTGGAAAACGAGAGCCAGACTATTTTAACAGTGCGCTAGCGGTGTCCGTATCGGTAATCAGGACGTTGACATAGCCACCCTGCAGTGCCGCGCGGATGGCTCCGGCCTTATCGGGACCGCCCGCGATGCCGATACGGATCGGGATGTGCATATAGTCTTCGCGTGAAATTGCAAGAACGCGGTCAGAAAAGGGCATATCCACCGGACTTCCGGTTCGGTCGAAATAATGGGTGCAGATTTCGCCCACGGGGGCTGCCGCACGCTCCGGGTCATACAGCGCGTCGCGGTGCTGCCGCGCGGTGTAGCGCTGATAGGTCGTTGCGGTGCCAATGCCGACGGCGGCGATCGTGCATCTTTTCATGATGGCGTAAGCGGCCAGATAGTACGGCTCCTTTACAATGGCCTGCCGGAGCGCTGCGTCGCTCACCAACACCGGTGCGTACAGCGGCTGGGGCTGTGCCGAGAGCTTTCTGGCGAAGCGATGGATGATGCCATCGACCTCCAGACTGTGCTCCTGGATGCTTTCGCTTCCCATAAGCTGGGTCACGATCAGATTCTGCTTTTCTATCAGGGGCATATGATCGACCAAACCTGCTACGCCTCGTCCGGGAACGCAGCCGATAATGTCCCCCCTTTTAATGATGGATTTCAGATATTGCCCTGCGACGACACCCAAATCCTCATACAAATGGTTCGCGTCGGTGCTATGGGCCAGCCGAACTGCCTTCAGACGGTACTTTTCCTCCAGCGCCGATTCGGCGGTGTAGTAATCCTCAGGACTTTGCTCGATGGTGATCCTGACGATCCCCCGTTCGATGCAGTCCGCCAGGATCCGGTTCACCCTCTGCCGGGAGATCCCCAATCGCTTGGCAATCTGTTCCTGCGTCAGGCCGGCCTCATAGTAATAGTATGCGATCCGGGTGTATTCACTTTTCTGTTCCTGCGTCAATGGGTACATCTTCATAGCTGATACCATCCTTTAGTTGTGGTGATACCATCTATTTTACACGATTTTACTGGCTTTTCAAGTCTTTTTAGGGCTTGACGACGATCCGGTAGGTCTTGGGATCTACCGCCTCCTGGAAGGCACGGTCGATCTCGTCGAGCGGTACGCGGTCGGAGATCAGTGCGGAAACGTCGATGAGCTTGCTGCTGAGCAGACGGGTCGAGGTCAGGAAGTCTGCTTGGTTGGGGTTGACGGAGCCGGTGAGAATCTTTTCGCTGGAATGGAGCTTGCTCGGGCTGATTTCGATGGGACGATCCGGATGGAACGAGGAGTAGAGGACCACGCGGCCCAGCTTACCGGCCATATCCACCGCATCCTGCGCCACAGAGGCAACGGCGACCGTGCAGAACACCACGTCAGCGCCGCGGCCGTCGGTCAGCTCTTTGATGCGCTCGACGGGATTTTCTTCCTTGGAGTTGATGACGATATCCGCGCCCATCTTCTTGGCGACCTCAATGCGATCGGGGTCCAGCTCGCTGACGATGACTCTTGCGCCGCTCATTTTGGCAAGCTGAATGTGCAGCGCGCCCATGATGCCAACACCGATGACGACCACATCGTCGCCGAGCTGAATCTTCGCGTTGCGGATGCTGTGGACGCAGCAGGCGAGAGGTTCCGCCAGCGCGGCATAGTCCATATCGATGTCGTCGGCCAGCTTATACAGGGATTTGGCGTTGATGGTCATGTACTCGGCAAAGCCGCCGGAGCCCATAATGCCGGAATGGGTATGCGCAACGAAGGAAACGACACACTGATTCTCGTGGCCGCTGCGGCAGTAGTAGCACTCGCCGCAGGAGTTGAGCAGACGGACAGCAACCTTATCGCCGGCCTTGAGGCTCTTGACATCGGGGCCGGTCGCCTCGACGATGCCTGCGACCTCATGGCCGCCGGCGTAGGGATAACGGTTGATGACGCCGTTCCAGATGCGCTGCTCCAGCGTGCAGATGGCGCAGCTTGTGATCTTGACAAGAACGTCGTTGCCGGTAGGAGCCTTCTTTTCCAGCACGCGGGTTTCCATCTCGTGGACGCCGGCGTGGATGCTTACCTTATAAGTTTCCATTGTACGGTCCTCCTTAGAATCAATAGAGCTTATTCATTTCCTTCAGCGCCGCGTCTACGCTGCAATTCTCGTGGATGAGCTTTGCAATCGCCGCCGCATAGTGGACGGGATCCTCGTTGCCCCAGATGTTGCGGCCCATTGCGATGCCTGCCGCACCGGCGTCGAGTGCGTCGCGAATTTCCTGTAACAGCTCGCGTTCGGGGACCTTCTTCGCACCGCCGAGGATAACGACCGGGGCGTAAACGCTTTCGGTCAACGCCTTGAAGCTCTCCTGATCGCCGGTGTAGACGGTCTTGACGATGTCCGCGCCAAGCTCAACGGCCTGACGGCAGGCGAAGGTCACGTTCGCGGGAGTGCGGGAATCGTCGGCCTTCTCGAAGCCTCTGGGAAGCGCCTCGGCGGTGACGGGAATGCCCCACTTGTGGTTGTCCAGGCAGACGCGGGCCAGATTGCTCAGAACGCTTGCCTCATGGACCGAGCCGGGGAAGCTCATGGTGATCACGGAGTCGGCACCCAGACGGAGCGCGTCCTCGGCGGTCGCGACGATCTGCATCGGGGCCTTGTGGTCGCCGAGGAAGGAAACGCCGCCGTCAATGCGAAGGATGATGCCCTTGCCAAGGAAGCTGTCGGCGAAGTTCTCGGCCATGCCAATGGTGGAAAGGAATGCGTCCGCGCCGGCGGCTGCCAGCTCACGGATGAGCTTCTTCGTGTCCTTCATCGCGGGAAGAACGTTGAAGTTCGAGCCGTGATCCATCGCCAGAATAAAGGTTCTGCCGTCGGTGCCAAAAATGTGGTTCATTCTGCTTGCGGTTTGTGCCATAATCATTAAACCTCTTTCTCTGAAAAATCGTGCGTTACATTTGTCGCACATGTTGGTCTTTTGTATAGCTGCATCATATCATGCGGTTGACAAGGTGTCAAGCATGAACTTTAATTACCGATTGATTTTATGAAAATTGCACAAAATTTATGCCTCTCTTTTGCACGAAGTGCGAATTGCATCTTTGATTTTGTCATGATAATATGATATACGGATTACAAATGATAGGAGAGCTATTACAAATGGAACAAGCATATCAGGCGTTACATATGCCCAAATTGGTGACCGGCAGAGGCTCGCTGGCTTTCTTCGCGACGCTCGGCAAGAAACGCATCGGCGTGATTCGCGGCGGGCGCAGCTACTCGGCGGAGGTACAGCACACGGTCGAATCGCTGGCGGCGCAGACCGGTGCGGAGGTCTGCTATTTGGCGCAGATTCGCAACGAGCCGCTGATCGAGGACATTTTCCGTGCAACGGAGGCCGTCCGGGAATTCCAGCCGGACCTGATCCTTGCCATCGGCGGCGGCAGTGTGCTGGACACGGCGAAGGCAATTCATCTGTTCTATGAAAACCCGGATATGACCTTCGATGAGGCGACGCGCCCCTACAGCCTGCCCGCTTTGGGAAAGAAGGCGATTCATATCTCCGTCCCGACGACGAGCGGCACCGGCAGCGAGACGACCTCCTGCGCCGTTTTCATCGACCCGGAAACGCACGTCAAGCGGCTGCTGCTCGATAACGGCATCATCCCGCACTACGCCATTCTCGACGCATCCACCACGGATTCGCTCCCCCCGTCGATCACCGTCGCGACCGGCATGGACGCGCTGACCCACGCCATCGAGTCCAGCACCGCGCTGAATTCCACCGTCCTGACCCGCGCGATCGCGCTGGAGGCCGCTGCGGATATTCTGGAATCGCTGGAGGCAGCGGCCGCTGCCGAGGATACGCCTGCCCGCCGCAATGCGCGAGAACGGATGCACATCGCCGCTTCGATGGCCGGTATCGCGATCACGAATTCCTGCACCGGCATCTGCCACTCCTACGACCACCCTGGCCCGGCGTTCGGTCTGCCACACGGGCTGGTCTGCGGCCTGATGCTGCCGTACAGTATGGAGCTGGTCGGCCCGCACCCGTCGTACAGCGCCCTTGCCCGCCGTCTGGGCTATAAAGGCGACGATGCGGAGCTGATGCAGGCACTGAAGCGGCATATTCTCGACCTTGCCCACAGCCTCGGCCTGCCCACGAGCTTCCGCGAACGCGGCATCGACGAGGCGGCCTATCTTGCCAATGTCACGCAATGGGCGCGCGAGTCCCTCCCGGCCTTTGCCACCGTCGTTTCCCCGGCGGGAATGGACGAGGAAAAGGGCGTGCGCTTCCTGAGAAACTGCTATTACGGATAAGTACGGACCACCTTCGGGGCCGGGCGAAGAAGCCCGGCCTCGATTTCATATTTGGCTTGACATTGCCTGCCGGCTGGGGTAAACTTATGGGGTAAATTTCTTTGATTCGAGGTGGCGGCATGGGCAGTACCGTAATTGTGACCGATGCAAAATATCGCGCGGCGCTGGCGCTGACGCGTTCGCTGTCGGCGGCGGGCCATCGCGTGATTCTGACGCAGACCGCCCGTGAATCGTCCCCGGTCATCCCGGCCTTTGCGTCGAATTGCGTCGCTGAAACGCACTATTTCGACTGCTCCGTCGAGGACGAAGCCTATCTCGATGCACTCCTCGCGCTGGCGAGAAATTTGGAGCGGCCTGTGCTGTTTCCGGTCGGCGCAAAGACGTTGGAGGCCGTCGGCAAAAATCTCGCACGGTTTTCCGAGGTCTGCGATTTGGCCGCCGCCCCGTCGGAGGTACTGGGCCGGCTCAACGATAAGCCCACCGTTGCCGCGCGGGCGAAGACGCTTGGCATTCCTGTCCCGCGCAGCTACGAAAATGGCCAAATACCCGAGAGCTTCCCGGTTGTGGTCAAGCCCGCCTGCGGCGAGAAGTTCGGCCTGACTGCTGCGGCGCGTTATGCGATTGCATCCAACGCCGAGGAATACCGTCGGGCCTATGAGAAAATGAGCGCCTACGGCGCACCGATCGTACAGGAGCGGCTGGTCGGCGAAGCGGTCGGCGTGTCGCTTCTGATGGACGGCGAAAAGGCCGTCAGCGCCATCTGCCACCGGCGTATCCGCGAATATCCCGCCAGCGGCGGGCCGAGTGCCTGCTGCGAGAGCTTTTATGACGAAACACTGGTCCGGCAGTCGGAAAAGCTGCTGGCCTCCTTCGGCTTGCGCGGTATCGCGATGGTCGAGTATAAGGCAGGGCGGGTTTTGGAGGTCAATCCGCGCATCTGGGGCAGCTTCCCGCTGACCTACGCAGCGCGGACCACCTTTGCCGACGACTACGTTCGCCTGTCGCGCGGGGAAGTCATCGACCATCCGCTGAACAATTACGAAACCGGCGTGCGGATGCACTTCGCGCTCAGCGACTTGGCCGCTGTGGCGGATTACGCGCGGCACGGGCGCTTTTTCGAGGCGTTCGACGGCATCGCAGACTTCTTCCGGCGGCGCACCGTCGAGGGGATGCACGATCTGGAAGGGCAGGACAAGCGTCCCTACCGCGTCTACCTGAAGAAAAAACTCTTAAAGCGCTGAGCTGCGAACGGAGAGATCGATGGAACTGAAATTAGACTTGCACGTCCACGGCGAGCTTAGCCCGGACAGCCTTTTGACGATTGAACAAACGGCGGCACTCTGCCGTGAACGCGGCATGGACGGCTTTGCGCTCTGCAACCATGACGTCAGCCATCTTTCGCCGACAGAAATTGACGGGATACTTGTCATACCCGGCATCGAAATTTCGACCGCCGAGGGGCATTTGCTCGGCCTGTTTTTGGAGCAGCCGGTCGCGCCGACGAAGGATTTTTCCGAGGCGGTTCGCCGCATTCACACCGCCGGAGGAATTGCGGTGTTGGCTCACCCCTATCAGAAGCGGCGGCAGACAAATTCCGAGATCGACGCGCGGCTCGACCGCATCGGCGGCGAGCTGGACGGCATCGAGGTCTTTAACTCCCGCGCCGAGCAGAGCAAGGACGGCGCGAATGCTGCGGCACTGGCGGCGGCGAAGCGCATGGGCCTGCCGGGCTTTGCTGGCAGCGATGCGCATCTGCCGAGCGAAATCGGCAATGTGTATGTTACCGTTACGGTACCGGAAAAGACGCTCCCGGCCATCAAAGCGTCGCTGCTTGCGGGCGGCGGAGCATATACGGGCCGTCTGTCCGACCCACTCAATACGGCGCGAAGCCAGCGCATCAAGCTCAAGAAAAACGCCGCGCCACAGTACAAGCATTGTAAAAATTTAATCTATCGCGTAAAATGCATGACACGACGCAAAATAATGAAACGCGAACCGGTCAGCGGCACGCTACCGGTAGGAAAAAATATTTGATTTGAGGAGAAGCGCTTTTGTTTTAGAAAAGCGTAACATTGCCATGAATCCGATTGTAGTAAAACTGGGAAAGAAAGCAAAAGCTGCCGCCAAGCGGTTGCTCGGCGGCAGCGTGAAGCATCACGTCAGCTACGTCCGGCGCATTGAACGGGTGCGCACGGACGAAAAAATCTGCGCCATGACGTTTGACGACGGCCCGATGGCGCTGCCTGCAACGCCCCCGGACCCCAACGGCCGACTGGCGACGGAGATGCTGCTTGATGCACTGAAAAAGCACAATGCACATGCAACGTTTGATATCATCGGATCGACCGCCGAGAACTATCCCGACGAGGCCGGCGGCGTCGGTACGCCCGAATGGGGCGGCAAGCGTTACGACCATTATCCGGATATCGAATGCGACGATCAGGGCGGCGCGGTTGCCTGCGAATGGCTGGTCCGCCGGATCCTCGACGAGGGTCACGAGCTGGCAAATCACGGCTATCGCCATGTTCTGTTCGGCCGCAAGTCCTTCGTCTACGGCGCACGCGAATATCTGAAAAGCATCGACGAGGTGACGGCTGATCTGGAACGCCTGCACGGCTTTGTCAAGGAGAAATTCGGCTACGAAATGCACCTGTCTCGTCCGCCGCACTATGTGGACCGCATCGATAAACAATTTACCAGCTACGATGCATATGCTTTGATGCATTACGGATACATGGCAGCTTCTTATGACGGCGGCGGCTGGCTGCCCTCGGACGAGCAGGGCGAAATTCGGGAGATGCACGACCGCATCAGCACAAAGCTGGCAGAGGACCCGAGCTTCTTCTGCGGACAGATCATTTTTGGCAAGGACGGCTATAATATGGCCAAGCGCACCCCGGCGGCTCATGCGCTGGAAGTACAGCTCGATATGCTTTACGCGGCAGGCTACCGCGTTGTCAGCGTGGGAGAGCTGATGGAGCTTTCGCCGTTTGCCGATGTCGGCCGCGAGTGCGATATTTTCGACAAGCTCAACGCGCTGGAAAAGTTCCGCGCTATCGCCTATAGCGACAATACGCTCCGTCTTGAACAAACGATGACGAACTACGAGCTTGCCATGCTCCTCGCCCCGCGCAAGGAGGTCGTGGACAGGCGAATCGCCCGCATCAAGCACACCGACAAGCTCCAAAGCGAGTACGACGCGGCCTTGACTTGGTGCAAAGCGCATCAGCTCCTGTCGCAAAAGGCCAAGGGCGCGGCTGCGGTTACGACTCTGCCGGAGCATTATTTCGATGCGCCGAAAACCTTTTCCCGCCACGATGTCTACGCCGCCGCTAAGGTCGAAGCCATCCGTGAAACGGAAAACCTGTAAACCCTAACTCAATGACAGGAGCGAAACCACTCACGGTTGCGATCGATTCTTTGAGACTATATAAAATAGCTGACCGGCAGCTCGGAAATGAGCGGCCGGTCAGTTTTCGTTTTCTTCCGCAGAGAGATAAAGCTCCTCCGCCGCCTCCAGCGCGGCCTGCAATTTTATCGCATACGGCAGCGCCAGCGGAATTTCCTCTAACGGGTCGATCACATCATCGATCGCCCCACACAAAATCGCATACATCTTTCGATAATCCGGCATATCATTCGCTCCATTTCTTTGCTCTGACCAGTATAACGGTCAATATCCAAGGCCAGTATAGCATAAAATATTTGTGTTTGCAACCGATACTGGTCAATGGAGAGAAAAGAAATGGAACAAAAGCTGCGTCGTGATAGAAATATGGGGGCGAATTTGCGCCGACTTCGACAAGCGCATGGACTGTCGCAAGAAAAACTATGTGCGGAGTTACAGCTTCGCGGCTGCGACATCGGGCGCACGACCTATGCCAAATACGAAGCCGGAGAACTAAATATCCGCGTCAGCGTCCTAGTCGCTCTGAAAAAGTTCTATAACTGCGCCTATGACGAATTCTTTGCCGGTCTTGATTTGGAATAGAAGGCAGAACTTCAAATTTGTCATTGCGAGGCCGTTCACGGCCGCGGCAATCTCAGAGCGCAGTTCTGAAACGGGAGAATTTCAAATTTTTTAGAGCAGGAGTGTCCTCCTGCTCTGTTTTTATTGCAATGCACAAAATTTTATGGTATTATTCAAACAAAAAGGAGGACGTGCCGTGAAACGGAGTATTTGCGTCGGGCTTTGCCTGATTTTTCTGCTGCTTCTTGCCGGTTGCAGCCATGCGAACGCCGAGCCGCCTCTGCGCTCCGGGTTTTATTATGAGGTCGGCGACTACGAAAAGGTGCTGACACCATATGTCACCGTTGACACCGAAACGAAGGCATTTTACCATAGTCAGGGGATGGTGCTATCTTTTGAGGAGCGGGGTACTTATGAGATAAGGGATGGAATTCTCTCTGCTATGACACAGGGCGCTTCTTATCGCTTTACGATCGTTGACGAAAACACGCTGAAGCGGCTGGACGATGGTGCGGAGTTCGTGTATGACGAAAACTTCATCATTGACGGCGAACCATGGAACGGAGGAACGATAGAATGACAGAAGTTGTAGCGGCGCTGGTTTGGGATGGGGAGCGATTTCTGATCTGCCAGCGCCCGGAGTATAAGGCGCGGGGACTGCTCTGGGAGTTTGTCGGCGGAAAGGTCGAGCCGGGTGAAACGAAGCAGGCGGCGCTCATCCGTGAATGCCGCGAGGAGCTGGACGTGACCGTGACCGTCGGCGAGGAATTTATGGAGGTCGTACACCGGTATCCGGACCTGACGGTGCATCTGACGCTTTTCTCCGCGACAATCGCACAGGGCGAACCCAAGCTGCTCGAACACAACGCCCTCCGCTGGATCACCCCCGCCGAGATCGAGAGCTTCGATTTCTGCCCCGCCGACGGAACGATCCTACAGGAGATCAAAAAGCGGTATCTGCACTAAAACGCAACGCGGCTCCCGGCGCTGCACTGCGGCCCTACGGCTTCTGCGGAAGGGCCAACAACAGCGAAAATGCCTGCAACGGGACGTCGAGGACGCCGTCCCCTACAAACGTAAGTCGAACATTCAACGTATTGTAGGGGGCGGCGTCCTCGACGCCCCGCTGTTGGCAGTGCAATATCGAGAAATTGTACGGTATACGACGCTCATGTTCCATTCGGAGCTGCGCTCTGCGGCGCGATAGGGCATCGCGCCCTACGCAACGACCGACCGCAGGCGCAAAAACGCCCAATTCCGCGTAGGGGCCGATGCCCCCATCGGCCCGCCGGATGCACCATCAAATTCCATTCGTAGGGCGGGGTCCCCTGACCCCGCCGCTTTTCATTCGTTTTCTTTCTCCTTTTTCCTAATTTCTTTTGGGCATTCAGCATCCTTCGGGATATGCCAAGGGCTGCCCCTTCTGTCCTGTTCTGCACCGGGGATTTTCTTTTCTCTGCACCATTTGCTAATTGTCGACTGCGGGTAACCCCATTTTTCAGAAGCTTCTAATGTTCCCATTGTTTCTGCCATTTTGCATCCTCCCAGTATGAAAAAGTTTTGTTTCAAAGTGCTAGGACAGTTTTGGAATTTCCACATCTATGGTAACGCGGATACCAAGACGCGCATATTCTCCAAACGTATAACTATTACTTATATTCCCTTCATTATCAACAATTCTATAGGAATCAGGCTTGGCAATTTTGTAATCCCTCACAGGCCATGCGCAATACGCGCTCTCAAAATCTGGTCTATACTGCTCCTTTACGAGTTTTGTTGGTCGGCACCGGAGCGGAACTGAACTGTGTTCGGCCCAGTCATAGTATGGAATTCCGATTTTTCCATAATAAGACTCACTAACGAACTTTTCCTCTTCCTCATTAAATGCGTTGTCAAGCGAGTCATTAATGTATCTGCATAAATCCGATTCATCCCAATTGCTGTAGAAAGCCCTCCACTTTGTACTATATGATAATATTGCATCTCTGCTCATCAGCTCTGCATGAACTTTATTAGAAGCCGTATCCCTTGTGATATTGCACACATACCATGAAATCGGTTCTTCACCGTTGGATGTATCACCATCCTGTTCAAACGTACCAAACGTGATAAGGCTTCCAACTGACGCATTTTTAAGTGATTCATATATCTCGCCATAATACAGACTGTAGCACTCTTCAATCTTTTCTACGCTGTCTTTATAGTCTTCCAGTCCTTCGAGGATTGGAACGGCAGATCTGTAGTTTGCGTCTTCAAAATATTTTTCCGCTTTCCGATACCGCGATTCCTTTTCCATCATTGCCGCATCTTTATAGCCTGCAAGGTTTTGAAAAGCAGCCGCAGCCTCATCATATCTCTCAGAATCAAGTGAATGAAGCGCATCCTGATAGGCAGCTTCCTTCTTCGCTTCCTTTATCAGCACGATTTGTTCCGCGCTATCCTTATATCCATCCAGTTCTGCAAATGCAGCGATTGCTTCGTCATATTCTTCTGCTTCGTACAGTCTGACAGCAGCATTATACTTACTGTTTGGGATGATGACCTGCATCAAAACAATCAGCATCGTAACAATAGCAACAGCTACCGCTCCAGAAAGTATCAGTTTCTTTTTGCGTGATGTTTTTTCTTTTTTCGCTTGTTCAGCTTTTTCTGCCGCTCTTTTGGCTTTCTCCTCGGCTTTTCTGGCCTTCTCGGCGGCTAGCTCATCGGCGTGGACTTGGAGGGCTTTGACATCCAGCGCAGCAAGCACACGTTCGCGGTTTGTGCCGCAGGACATACAGGTCACTTCCGTTTTGGGGTTCGGCGTGCCGCAGGCGCACAGCCAGAGGCCGCGGTCCTCCGTGACGACGTACTCCGCGCGCTGAGAAGTCTCGCGGCGGTACTGATCCAGCAGCTCCAAGCCGCCCAACGCGGTTTTCAGCGGCTGCTGCGGATGGAGCGGTTCCCAGACCGCGTCCTCTGCCGCCGTCCATGTGCTACCGTCGGCAAAAACGGCGGCCGTACAGGCGCAGGAGAAGCTGCGCGTCACGCTATCCTGCAGAAACACCGCCGTTTTTTCGCCAAACGACGCGCCGAGCCGCACATCCAAATCCAGATACTGCTGCTCCGCCACGCCGTGCAGCTCGGTTCCGGTCACGTCGAAGGCACGTAACGAAATTTTCAGCGCACGAATCGGCACAGCGGAAAGCGACCGGAATTTAAGCTGCGCCAGCACGCGTCCGGTCTGATTATCCTTTAACAGTGCGCCAGCGAGGATAAGGACCGGCGCGCCCTCCGTGTAAAGCCGCTCCGGCAGGGCATAGAGCCGCGAATAACGTTCGCTCATTCTCCATCCCCCTCAAAGCTCCGGCAGCTCGTCGGTCGTGCTCGGGTTCTGCTCCACCGGCGGGGCCTCTCTCCGGCTGCGCAGGGCGCTGACATCCTCGATCAGTTGCCCGAAGCCATAGAGCGGCCACGAGCCGACCAACCCCAGCGCCCCGCCCATGAAGCAAAGCAATGTGAAAATCACGCTGATTTTTAAAAGTGCAAGCCCTGTAAAAATGCCTACAAGGCAAAGCACCCATCCCGTCACGACCGCGCAAACCTTGATTTTTCCTCCGACATTTTCATACATCGACGTGTTCCTCCTTGTTATTTTATGTGTCTGTCGCTCTTGTGTATTCATTTTACGATATCGTAATTTGAATACAGACAGATTGTAGCATCTCGAATACAATCTTGTCAAGAGGTGAAGCACAAAATGAAATACTTTATCCCGCAAAAGCCAGATAAGGAGGTCATTTCGATTCGACTTCCGTCGGACCTGTTGCAGCAGGTCGATGCCAACGCCGCCAAGGCCGATATCAGCCGGAACGAGTTTATCAACCAGTGCATCATATTTGCCATTCAGCACTTGCAGGGCGAAAAGGAATAAAAATCCGCGGCCCCCGCGAAGAACACTCTTCGCAGGGGCCGCATTTTCATTTTTGACAACATGGAAATCCACCCGGAGAGGGCGGCGGGATGTGGACATCCCGCCGCGAATTCCGTACTAACCCTCGTTCCACGCCGTAGGGGCGGTCATCAGCCGCCCGCTGCTGGCACTATTGATTTTGCTGCACTCCATATTGATTGCAACGTGCGCCTGCGGGCGCGGGGACGGGCGCTCAATGAGCGCCCCTACGGCGGCTACGGAAGTTTTTGCAATAACGAAAGTGCCTGCAACGGGACGTCGAGGACGCCGTCCCCTACAAGCGTAAGTCGAACATTCAACGTATTGTAGGGGCGGCGTCCTCGACGCCCCGCTGTTG
>OIZL01000974.1_pt1 | contig 17732 bp, 19 predicted proteins | sample 1588541 | NCBI WGS metagenome assembly OIZL01 (sample SAMN03283285) | human gut metagenome | biome: human-associated habitat; material: feces | host: Homo sapiens | place: Peru | collected 2012 | reverse complement strand
TTTCTGGCCTCCCCGGCGCGATTCGAACGCGCGGCCTTTCGCTTAGGAGTTAAGCGTGTAGTTCCCCGTTTAGCGCATACGTCCCATGCCACACATCAGAAACCGCTATTTTAGGGACTTTTCGAGGTAGTTAGTCCCACGGCGCAAATCGAAAAACACCTCAACGCAGCCTCTAAAACTCGCCCCGATTTGCAAGATGTTTGCACAGGTAATATGAAAAGGCGAGTGTACTTCCACCAAAACAGGGCTATTTCGTCCCCTCCAATCGCACAGAGAGTAAGAGAAGCACCTATGCTTGGTGCTTCTCTTTTCATGTTCTGCAATGCCATGTATGCCGATATAAAAGAGCATCTCGCCCCTCCTTTAAAGATGCTCCGTTACATAGAATTGGTGAAGGCCATAAGTCTATGAAAAAAATATGAAAGGAGAGAAAGACCATGACCAAGGTAATTGTGTTCGCCAATCAAAAGGGCGGTGTGGCAAAGACTACGACAGCGATTGCACTTGCACAATCACTTGCTCTTGACGGGAAAAAGGTGTTGTTCTTTGACCTCGACCCGCAGGAGAACGCATCCAATACACTAAGGCTTAAACAGGATGTGCCAAATCTCTATGACCTTATGACCGCGCCTGATGGCGATACGAGTGTGTTTGATGCCTGCCTGCAATCCGTAGAGGGCTGCAAGAACATCACAGCAATTCGCGGAAATATTCAACTATCCGCTGCCGATTTGATGTTCAACAGACAGGGACGCGAGTTTATCATCAAAGAACGGCTTGAAGCACACAAGAGCGGATTCGATGTAGTTATCATGGACACGCCGCCCGCGTTGGGTGTACTGACGGTAAATGCTTTGACAAGCGCGAATACTGTCGTTGTACCGATAAGCCCTGATGGATATTCCTTGCAGGGCTTCTATCAGCTCAATGAGAACATCCGGCTAATCAAGAAGTATTCAAACCCACAGCTAAAAATCGGAGGCATTCTCGTCACAAGATATGTGCCAAACACTATTGTGAGCAGAGAAATCAAAGAAATCGCGCAGGAGTACGCAGAAATGGCTGGCACGAAAGTGTATAAGTCAGTTATCCGTCAGACCGTGTTGGTGAGCGAAAGCATCAGCGCACAGCAGGGTGTTGTTCTGTTTGCGCCGAACAGCACCGCGGCGCAGGACTATCGGGCGTTTGCAAGGGAAATCAAGCGTGAAGAACTGATGAAGGGAGGTATTGAGTATGGCAACGAAGAAAGCGGACTTTCGGCAAAGCACCGCCGCAATGTTCCTGACCTTGAAAGATGAGCAGAACGAGCCAAGCAATAGCGGAATTAACATTCCCGACGGCGCAGAATATGTGCAGGAAATACCGATCTCCGAAATAAGCGATTTCCCCGACCATCCCTTCAAAGTGCGGCAGGACGAAGCCATGCAGAACATGACGGAAAGCATCCGTGAAAACGGCGTGCGCCAGCCTGCAATCGTGCGTCCCATGCCGGACGGCGGGTATCAGATGTTATCGGGGCATAGACGCAAGGCGGCTTGTATGGCAATCGGCAAGCTGACTATTCCCGCTGTTGTGCGGGAAATGAGCGATGATGAAGCCATTATCTGCATGGTGGAAGCCAATCATCAGCGCGAGAACATTCTGCCGAGCGAGCGCGCTTTCTCTTATAAAATGCAGCTTGAAGCCATGAAACGACAAGGCAAGAGGAATGATTTAACTTCCACGCAAGTTGCGGGGAAGTCAGAAAGCGCCGATGTGCTTGGAAAAGCCTCGAAAATAAGCGGGGATACCGTCCGCAGATATGTACGCTTAACTGAGCTTATTCCCCAACTGCTTCAAATGGTAGATGATAAGAAAATCGCGTTCAACCCCGCTGTTGAACTGTCATATATTCCGCATGAGCTACAAACCGAGTTACTTGACATTATTGAAGCTAACGAGTGTACGCCATCGTTATCACAGGCGCAGCGCATGAAACAGGCAGCGCAGGAAGGAAAGCTCGACAGGAACGGCATGGAACTGGTGATGCAGGAGGAAAAGCCGCAACAGAACAACATCACCATTAAGAGCGATAAACTCAGCAATTACTTCCGCAAGGACGCTACTCCCCGAGAAAAGGAAGAACTGATTATCAAGGCTCTCGACTACTATTGCAAGGTGCAGGAACGAAAGCGACAGGAACGCGAGCATGAAAGGTAACGCCTTGTCTTGCGAGAAAGGAAAAGAGAAATATGCCGACGCACATCGTGTTCAATGAATAGCGTTTTCCACCAAGGGAGCAATCCGCCCTTTCATATTTGAACGCATCTTCGAGCCTATCTCTTTACTATCCGAGAGTAACTTACTATCCGAGAATTACTGCCCGAGAAGAATGATATTCACTTCTCGGTAAGTAACACTCCCTTTGTTGAAAGCGCCGAGAGGCGTTTTTTCACATAGACAAAAAAACAAAACGGAGGAAACAGCATGAAAGCAAAACGACTTATGGCACTGCTTCTGTGCCTGCTGACGCTTATCGGCGTCATACCCTTTGGCGGCGCATTTGCCGCGGGCAGCACCGTCACCATCGAGAGTCAGACCAACAGCGCCTTTGACTACTTAGAGTATTACAAGGACGGCAGATGGCATGACTTGAACACGCCGAAACATTGGATCGAGCAGACAGGCGAGGTTGTCTACTGCGTGGAGCATTCTGCGGGGAACCCGCATGGTCAGACATATACCGCAACTTCCCCATCTTCTGTCTTTTCGGGAAGTACGCTTGCCGGTATAAACTCCATACTCATGTATGGCTATCCCAACAATAAACCCTCCGGCTTCACGGACGACGAAGCGCGGCAGGCAACGGCAAACGCCCTGCGCTTCTGGCTTTCGGAGCAGGGCGAAGGCTTTTCATACGACTTCACCAATCGCCGCTCCAATCCCAACGCAATAAGGGCAAAAAGCGGATATGAACACGTTTTAGAATACGCAGACGAGCTTTTAGCCAAAGCTCGCGCACGGCAGGAGCTTCCGCACGGCATCAGCTTCTCACCCTCTACCTTGCAGCTTGCCGCAAGCGGCGGCGGCTTTAGCGGACAAACCACGGTGCAGTTAACAAACATCAACAGCGGCTATACCCTCGATACCTCCGCCCTGCCATCCGGCTCCAACGTTTCGGGCTACACGGGCAGGCGCAGCGAAAAACTTACCATTACCGTTCCTGCATCGGCGGCGGGACAGAGCTTCTCCATCTCCGCCGAGGGCAGCGATACGAGGAGCGTAGGATAACCTAATGGCAGTCACGGCGATATGGAACGTAAAAGGCTGGATAGGAAGTGTATTGAACTACGCGGTCAACCCCGAAAAAACTGAAAACCCCGAATGGAGCGAGAAGCAACAGCAGAGTATGCTTGATGTAATGGAATACGCCATGCAATCAGCGCCAAAGAAAGTGCTGGATAAAATCATTGACTACGCAATCGACGATTTCAAAACAGAGAAGCAATACTACGTCACGGGAATCAACTGCGATCCTGCCACTGCGAGAAACGACATGATATTGACTAAATGCATTTGGGGCAAGGAAGGCGGCAATATCGCCTATCACGGTTATCAGAGCTTCAAGACTGGCGAAGTGTCGGCAGACAAAGCGCACCAAATTGGGGTGGAACTTGCGCAGGCGTTGTGGGGTGAAAGATTTGAGGTTATCGTATCAACACATTTGAATACCAAAACCGTTCACAACCATTTTGTGCTGAACTCAGTTTCATTTGTCGATGGTCTAAAGTATTACGACCAAAAAAAGACATACCAACGTATGCGTGATATGTCAGACGCGCTTTGTGAGAAGTATCATTTATCAGTAATCGAGAATCCTGCGCGACACGGCAGGTCACGCGCCGAATGGGAAGCTGAAAAGAACGGCAGGCCGACATGGATGACGGCTATCCGTTTGGACTTGGACGCAGCTATCATGGGCGCGGTGAATTTTCAAGGCTTTGTCAAAAACATGAGAGAACGTGGATACGAGGTTGAAAAGCGCGGACGCGATTGGCGCATAAAGCCGCAAAACCATACGAACTTCAGCCGTTTGCGACGCTTTGGTGAGAAATACACTGAGGATGCCATCATCGAGCGCATCATCCGTCAACGGTGGCCGTCGCGTCCGCCCAAGCCGGAGGAAAAGAAAACTGTTCGTCGTGGGCGCACACATGGAGACTTTCGCCTGTCAAAGGTCACATGGAATGGCTTGCGGGCGCTGTACTATTTTTATTGCCGGAAGCTGCGAGAAGCGCGCAGGCAGCAGTCAAGCTATACTCCGTATGTGTTGCGAGAGGATATTCGCCATCTTGAAGCGGTGGATAAGCAGTTCCACTTTTTATTCAGACACAAGATAGATACCGCGGAAGAACTCACTTCCTATCGTAACGATGCCAGTCAGAGAATTACCATCATATCCGAGGAACGAAAAGAACTCAAAAATGAGCTGCGGCGCATAGGCATACCCGAACAGCGTCTTGAAGAAATCAAGACCCGTATCGGGCAAATATCCGCGGAGCTTAGAACGCTCCGACAGGACGTAAAGCTATGCGATGCTATTGCTGTGCGCTCTTTGGAGATTGCCGAGAAGAACGCACAGCTTAAACAAATTGAAGAAAAGGAGGTAGAGAGGAAACGGGAACAAGAGCGTAAACACGGCAAGACGCATATCAGGTAATGCAGATAATATCCGCGATACAGGTAAGACTTATATGGTGGAAAACACACAAGTTCACCATACAAGTCTACTAAGTGAAACTGTTGTTTTTTGATGGACTTGTATGCTATAATAAGATATAAGTCGGAGGTGCAGCATGGAGCAACAGTATACCCCGCCGTTTACCATGACGGATAGAATAATTGAGAAGATTTCGGAGATCAGCGAGCTTGTAGGTCGTATCACCGCATGGCAGGACATGAACGCAAATCCGAAACTGCGGCGCGAGAACAGAATCAAGACGATTCATTCCTCGCTTGCCATAGAGAACAACTCGCTCTCGCTCGACCAAGTGACTGCAATTATTAACGGAAAACGCATACTGGGAGAGCCACGGGAAATACAAGAGGTCAAGAACGCCTTTGAAGCATACGAGCGTCTCTTGAGCTTTGACCCGTATTCGGCAAAAGACCTGCTCACGGCGCACCACACCTTGATGAACGAGCTTGTACGCGAAGCGGGTATGTTCCGAAGTGGCGGTGTCGGCGTATACAAAGGCGAACAGCTTGTTCACATGGCTCCGCCCGCCAACATGGTGCAGGAGCTTGTCGGCAATCTGCTCACATGGGTAAAAACTTCAAAGGTGCATCCTTTGGTGAAAAGCTGTGTTTTCCACTACGAATTTGAGTTTATCCATCCCTTTGCCGATGGAAACGGAAGAATGGGGCGAATGTGGAACACGTTGCTCCTATACAAATGGAAGCCCGTTTTTGCATGGCTGCCGATAGAAACGCTGATACGGGAACGGCAGGACGCTTACTATGACGCGCTCGGCAAAGCGGACAAGGCGGCGGACGCTACGCCGTTTGTTGAGTTTCTGTTGTCGGTTATATATGATACGCTCCATGAAATATCCCAAAGTCAGCAGGGCGAGCAGGATGTAAGTCCGTCTGTTAAACTGCTTATGGAAAAGCTCGACGGCGATACGCTTTCAGCACAGCAAATTATGGATCGCTTGGGACTGAAGAACCGGGCATCTTTTCGGAAGCTCTACCTTGTTCCTGCATTGGAGCATGATTTAATCGAAATGGAGTATCCCGACAAGCCAAACAGCAGCAAGCAACGGTATAGGAAAAAGAAATAAAACACACCACGCATTTGAGGCGTTCCCCCAAGGGGAGCGTCTTTTTTATGCAACCAAACCAAAAAAGGAAGGTCGAAAAGCAACATGAGCCAACATGGAGAAGCGGCGGAACAGATCATCAACATGGCGACAAATGTGACCGTTAAAGGCGTTGAGTGCCTTACCAACCTTGCAGGCAGGGGCGCTTTATCCCTTGCCACATTTCTTATCGCGGCACTCAAAGACGAGAAGCGCACAAGCGGTAAGGCGCGTATGCGGGCGTTCAATGGCAAGCCCACAAAGGTATTCGCTATCAAGGCGAAGGACTTGAAGCTGTTTGCCGAGGAAGCCAAGAAGTACGGCGTTCTGTATGCGGCGGTCATCAACAAGAAGCAGCCGGATGGGATTGTGGATGTGGTCGTCAACGCTAACGACGCCGCGCGCGTCAACAGGATCACCGAGCGTTTTGCGCTGTCCACCGTCGATGTGGAAAAGATACGCGCCGACATTATGAAAGCCCGCGAGGAAAAGGCAAAGCAGGACGCTGTTAAGGAGCGCACCACACCGCCCGCCGAAAAGGAGGCGCATACCGTGGACGAAAATACGCTTGATGCAATGATGGCAAAGCCCGTGCAGCAGGCAACGGCGCATAAGCAGCCCGCGGAGGTGACGGAAAAGCTCCCAAACCCTACGAAAGCGAGGACGGAGATAACAGATCCGTCCGAGCCTTCTTCCGACACGCACGAGAGTATCGCGGCGGATAAATCAGAACGTCCCTCCGTGCGTCAGAAGATTCAAGAGCTGAAAGCGGAACGGCAGGCTGATAAGACTGCGGAGAAGCAACCGCAGCGCGATAAGGCGCGGCAAACAACGCATCAGCAGCCGAGCAGGACAAAGAAGAAAACGAAATCAAAAGAGAGGTAAACAGCATGGAGAATTACGACAATTTGTTTGAGCAGCAGCCCGAGCAGACGGAGCAGCCCTTTGACCGAGAGGCATGGGCGCAGCAGAAACGTGAACAGCGGCAGGAGCTTTATAACTTGATCGAGGAAATGTCAGAAAAGACGCTTACAGACCCGTCTGCGCTTTCCGACTATCTCAATAAAGTGGTGCGTCGATTCGCTCAAAGCCATTCTCATATTCCTCTTAATTTATGGCTTGGGTATCGGGGTGTATCTGTCAACAAAGCGCAACTACCGTAAAGGCGAAGAACACGGCAGCGCCAAATGGGGCAACGCATCGCAGCTATCCAAGAAATACGCCGATAGGAACAAGTGCGAGAACATCATCCTCACACAAAATACCCGCATAGGGCTTGACGGGCGCAAGCATCGCAGGAATCTCAACGTCCTCGTATGCGGCGGCAGCGGCGCGGGCAAGACTCGTTTCTATGCCAAACCGAACATCATGCAAGCCAATACTTCATTCGTCGTCCTCGACCCGAAAGGCGAGATACTCCGTGATACGGGCTTTATGCTCGAAAAGGAAGGCTATGAGATACGGGTGCTTGACCTTATCAACACCGAGCGCAGCCACGGGTATAACCCGTTTGTATATCTGCGTGACGATAAGGACATTTTGAAGCTCGTTGCCAACCTTGTGCGGAACACCACACCCAAGGGCGCACAATCCAATGACCCTTTCTGGGAAAGAGCAGAAACGGCATTGCTGGAGGCGCTTATCCTCTATCTTGTCAACGAAGCCCCGCCCGAAGAACAGAACTTCCCGATGGTCATGGAGATGATAAGCGCAGCTGAGGTCAAGGAGGAAGATGAGGGCTATACCTCCATCCTTGACGAACTGTTCAATGCGCTTGAACTGCGAAACCCCGACCACCTTGCTTTGAAGCAGTACCGCATTTTCAAAATGGCGGCGGGCAAGACCGCGAAAAGCATACTGATTTCTCTCGGCGTCCGCTTGGAGAAATTCAACCTGCCGCAGATCGCAAGCGTGGTAAGCCATGATGAATTGAATCTGCCTTCGCTTGGCGATAAGAAAACGGCGCTGTTCGCAGTCATACCCGACAACGATTCCTCGCTCAACTATATCATTGGCATGATGTATACGCAGCTATGCCTGTATCAGCGGCAGGGCGCAGTGAGCAAGGGATTCGATCACACAATCGGGGATATCTTGTTTCGCCTTATCCGGCGGGTGGGTGCTCCTGTGGGTTTTTTGCTTGTTCATTTTGCCTCCGTATTCAGTTTTCAAGGTGCATATCAGCGCTCATACTCGTTGCGCTTTTTCGCGCTGCGGCGTAATATGCGCTGCAATTCCCGCGTTTCACGGTCTTTCGCAAAGATCTCTGTGAATACCTCCTTGACGCGCTGCGGCGCGAGCTTGATCGCTTGACGGAAATCTTTTGTCTGTTCATATAGCCTTTCCCAGCTGCTCTGCAAATCGAGTATACGTGCGCCTGCATCTTGCAGCTTCTGTGTTAACTCGGATATTTTGACGCGGGACAATATGCCCTCTCTTGCGAGGGAAATAACATCCGTATAGTCTTTCTCAGTGAGCTCTATCTTTCCAAACACCGTCTTTTTACCTATGCCGTCCAAATCGTGGTATTGTTTGTTGACCTGCTTCTGGGCAACGAGCTTTTCGGAAACCTGCTCCAGTTTCATTTCCTTTGCAGCGACCAGTTTTTCAAGCTGCATAAGCCGTTTTTTATCCTCTTGAATCTTGAAATCAAGACTGTTTAGATTGACCCGTGTACTGCCGAGCTCCCCGCGTTCAAAGCCATCAAATCCCGCTAGCCGCATGTGTTCATAGAAGCGGTCCTGCAAAAGCGAGTAGGACGGAATCCGTATCGGTTTTCCGTTCTTTCCGAGGATGGGCTTGCCCTGCTCATCAACCGCTTCGGGATATGCCCATTTCTTGGAGCGGCTCACCTGATGGATTATCTCTCTTACCATGCCGCGCAGGGCTTCATCCTTACAGCGTTTTGACCACAGAATTTCCTTTTCTACCACGGGAATATAGACAACGTGCAGATGATAGTGCAAAAAGCGGTCAAGATCCGATAAACATCTAAAGCAGCCAGCAGGAACACGCTGGGCAAGGAATTCTTCGCCGGGGCGTTTTCTGCTTGGAAAATTCAAGGCAAAAGCCGCAGAAAACGAACGAAAAACGGCAACCGTACAAAAGTAAATACTATACAGTACAATAAGCTTTTGCAAACTCAAAACATAGCAGTTTATTTTCGATGGACTATCTATTTCGTATTGAACCATTCTGTATATAGTTTTTTCAGCGGATTTCGAATAATGCCTTATGGAATTCCATAAGCAGCGACTCTTTCGTAATATTCTTCTAAACACAGTTCATTGTTGTAACAGTATTCAGCTATATCCAAACCCACATAACGGAAATGCCATGGCTCGAATATCACACCGGTAATATTCTCCTTATCTTTGGGGTAACGTAACACAAATCCAAAGCAATGGGCGTTGGCAGCGAGCCATCTACCCATATCGGTATTTGCAAAACCACTATCGGCAACATCATAGTTTTGAGACAGGATATCTATAGCAAGACCTGTAGGATGCTCACTCATGTTACCAGGCAGCACCTTTACAGGAAAGGATTTTGGTTCAGAACCGTACTGAGGGTCCTTTTCAAGGCGAGCTGACCAAAGTTGCTGTTGCATATCTATAGGTCGGTAAACACTATTTATAATAAACCCCCTCACCCCGTCATTATTAGCTTGAGTAAGCATAGTAGCAAGAGCTTCTCCTGCTAGTGGATGAACCATCATATTTTCTTCGTATGAAGCTATATCTTCGCCCATATATGTTTTTAGAGGGACCAAGTAAGGGGAATAATCAGGTGGCAATGGGTTATCCCAGTTAACAAGTATAGCCACATCAATTTCTTGTTCGACCAACCCAGCTCCATCGCGACCACCAAAAAACATTGAGTATATTGTGTCGTGATTTACAAAATCAAGTACAAGAAACGTAATTAGAATTATTGTTGGGATAATCCAAAGAATATGAAAACGCTTTTTCTGCATGTTTATTTCTCCTTGGCATTATATTTTTTAAGCACATCTGCGCACAGTTTTTCGTATTTTGAAACCTCATTTTGAGAAGCACTAATAATGAGGTACCCTTTTAGGTCTTTATAATTTTTATATATACCGAAATCTATTTCAGGTACATACGTAGGCGTATCTTGCCATTGTACGGCAACTTTGCCCCATGGGATACTGGAAATTAAAAATGTTCGCTTGTCAATGTCTGAATATCGATACCCTTCGGGTTGTTCATAAAAATTCAGAAACAGAATGTACAATGATTCCTTTTGCATCAGCATATATCCTGAATCAGAGACGCAAAATCCATCTGCGACCACAAATGGCTCGTGGATATAAATCACATCCTCCATATTTAATAAATATTCTTTTCCACCCTTGTATACTTCTTTTATACTACAAGCTGAAAGGATACCATATTCAAATTGTATATGCGTATCCATCCCCTCCACAAGAACAATTACACCACATGAAGATGCAAGTTTATCCACTGTCGGAATGTCGTCCTTTGGAGTGAATTCTGTAGCACTCATCAATGGAAGAGGGTCAAGGTAAGCCTCGTTTATAACAATTTCATTCCACTGGCTACGGAAAATTCCCGCTGCACAGAACATCATAATAAGAATTAAAGAGATAGCGGTGAGCATAATGAGAATCTCTCGTTTCACAGATTACCTCCTGCGTTCACAGAATCCAGAATCTAATTGAAATATTCCATCACATAAGTCCTCAATATCTTTTTCCTGATGAGTACTTATCAAGCAAATCACACCCCGGTTCCTTTCTTCCGCAATCAAGTGTCTGAAGTTTGTTTTGGATGTTTCATCTAAACTATTTGTTGGTTCGTCCAATATTAAGAGGCTTGGGGATTCCATAATGGCCTGTGCTAATGCAAGTTTTTGTTTCATACCCAGCGAGTATGCTGAATATCTACGTCTATCCGATGAATCTAACCCCACCCGTTCCATTGCAGTCTGTATATCTGATGTAGAGATTATCTTTTTTATTGATGCAAGCAATTCAAGGTTTTCATATCCTGTGAGATTGCCCCACAGGGATGCATTTTCAATCATGAGTCCCATATTCCTTGGGAAAGCAATATCCCGACCTATTCTTTCCCCGAAAACATCAATTGTTCCTTCATCTACTTTTATCAAGCCGGCGATTGCACGAAAAAGCATAGTTTTACCAGAAGCGTTAGGCCCATAAAATCCATATATGTGGCCTGTCGTGAGATGAAGGCTAATGTCGTTCAACACCTTTTTATGCTTGATGGTTTTACTGATTTTCGAGACGACAATTCCTTTTGAATGAATTTCTTTCATATATATTGTACCTCCTAATTGCTATATAATATCTTGGGCTATGAACAGCTTAATGCTGGCAAACATTACCCCTATTGTTACTAACGCTAAATATAATAGTGAAGCAGTATATGATGCTTTTCCAAACACATGACTCCATACAGCCCATGTATATACGCTGTTGCATGTGGGAGATATTAGATGGAAAACACGAAACCCAGCATCCCGGACAACAGTGCCTATTGTGAGCGATGATAGATAAAAAACCATCATAGTGATTATGCCAATCATGGGTTTTAGATAGAAGGCCAATATGTTTGACAATATAAGAAGAAAGAAGGAAATAACTACCATTTTTGTATAGCATAATACAAGTAGTTGAATTGCCTGAAAATCCAGTTGACCCTTTTTCAGTACGAAAAGCGCCAGTGTAACGCCTACAACATAATTAAAAGTGAATGCCATTATGTGTATAAATAGTTCACGCAGACGCAAGCAACACCATTTTTTCTTGGAACCATACCTTGGAATCACATGAGTTGAAATCTGAGCATAGTTTCTGAAAACGTATCCTCCATATAAGAGACAGAGAACCACAATTGGAGATCCATAAAACAGAATGCCTACTACACCGGAGGATTCCAATATGTCTCCACCCAAAATAAAGGACAAATACTCACTCGCTACATCAAAACCTTTAACAAAAGGCAGCCCGACTAAAAGGCCAAAAGGTATTGCAAAAACAGACTTTATATCTGGCAATTTACGGATATGTGCTTGCTTTATCGTTATGTAAGACAATCTGCATATCGCAATAGTCTCTATTACCATCATCACTATGCTTGAAAGAACATCCTTAATTGGTTGATCAAATAGTGCGTAATATTGAATGGAAAAAATTCTACGATAGATTAAATGCACGTCTATCTTCAACCATCCAGTTACGGCTAAATATGATATAATCAAATATGTGTATGCTACAATATATATAAATGTTGTATGATAATACTTTTTGAAAATAAAGATAACATTTATACAGTTTATTGAACAAACAATAAGAGTGATTCCAATCCAAAGGCTTAGGCAGCCCAATAGAACTTTATCTATTTCGCTAAATCCTGCCATAAACAGAGTGCCTACAAGAATAGCACAAAAGGAGAGAGAAAATATTCCTGCATCAAAAATGCCGACTATTAAGCGTTTCTTTAACAATTCGAGTAACGATGGATACCTCGTTAGACAAACAGGATTGTAGTAGTGCTTGTCGCTACTGTAATTCCATAACATCCCCAAGGGAATAATGAACCAATGAAGTAAAGCAATGTTTAATATGTCACGAATGAATTCTGCATTATTATGGCTGTCTGCAATACTGGTTATCGTTACACAACAATAGACCAACATTCCCATCAAGCACAGTAAAAACATGTATGTCGATGCCAAAAAATGTATTCCAAAGGATCTTCTCATTCGCTCAAAATATCCTTATAAGTTATTTCCTTAAGTATGAGTAAAACAATACTCGCAAAAAGTATCAATCCGTTCATTATGATAAATATGGTAATACTCTTTGTATATCCGCTCGGCCGGAGCAAAAAATAGTGAAACGGCGCAAGTGAAAATTTTCCAAAGATGCTTGCACTCATGGTCAGAATCAAATATAAAAGTCCCCCGCTACCAATGGTAATAACTATGTTTTTTCTATGGAAAAGAGAGAAGCAGTACGACAAACCGCTTATCAATCCACCCATTATTCCAAGCAAACAAATATGTAAAAAAGCATACACGAACGGCCTACTAACATATAATTGCGGAAAGAGTACCCACTGCATCTCTCTTTCAATAGATGTAGTATATACTGATCCCGTTTCTACCGCACGGGGCATCCTAATGGGAAAAGCGATATTGCATAGTAGAAGGTTAATGAGTGGTGCCAACATAGAAACAAAAAAGCCAGCAATCAATACAACAACATATTTTCTTGTGAAATACTTTTTCCCACTTCTAGTAATATCTATTGCAATATATTGTGAGCCCAACTCTGTGAAATAGGAATCCACATAACAGGCAGAGGCGATAAAAGGCATAATATAAATATATACAGAACCTATCCCAGAGTCCCACAACATCCCAGCTTCCAACGCTGAGGGTAATAATGCGCAGGGTGTTCCCGCATTTTTTACTACCTCTTCTAAAAATGCTACGCTGGCAAAGAATACACAAATACATAGCAATATGTATATTTCTCTTCGCAGACATAGTTTCTTAAATTCATAGAACATACATTGCCTGTCCTCCATGTTCATTCGGGAATGAGGCGGGCAAGCGTCAGTCATCGTTGCCCGCCATTGCATTTTTATTTGTAATCAACAGTGCCACTAACAGTAGCAGGACCGTAGTCGCTACGTTTGGCGTACATCCTCATGGTGGCATCCTTTTTGGGGATAAACCTACCGTAGACATAGTTTTTTGTTTGCCCTGAGTAGATTGTAAATTCATTAGTTACCTGTACCCATGTTGTTGTTCCTGAGGCTTGTGCCTCCAGATAGCCAGTAAAGCTAGGTGCTTGGCTTGAGGAATCCATGGTAAGGCTCCAAGAGTCAGTAGACGATGAGCGAGTGGAGCCATCATCCAGTTTTACGTTGACTAGCTTTTGTACGGTTCCACTATAATTATGTGAAACAGCATATGCTGTAACCGCCATGACGGTCATTACCAAAATAGCAGCAACTGCAAGTATCCTCTTTTTTGTCCGCATAATTTCACATCTTTTCAATCAGATTAATGTGGACATTTCTTCATTTGTTTCTCTTAGTTTGCGTGTTACTTTAGAGGGCGATATCACTTTTCGGCAATGTACAGTAATGACCCATAATATGCAAGAGCCTTTTATGTGCGGACAATCATAGGCATCCCTCCCTTTTCTCCAGAGTAAACCTGCCGTTCAGATAGTTACCGGGGACTCTTTCTTTCAATAACCACATCTAAAATGAAAGAAATCCATCGTGGTTTTATAAAACGTTGCTTCCCGACACACTGTTTATTCCAAGTCCATAAAACAAAAGCGCACAAGCCGACTGATAACTAGCCTGGCTCATGCGCCAACAGAAACGATTTTGATACGACCTTTCCACCATCGGGAGCCGCAACAATACCACCAACACACGAAGCCAAACCGGGTGTTACAGGGTTGATACATGGCGTTACCTCCAATCATGATCTTTAGATATATACCTTTCCAATATTAATTCTATCACACCCTGCGAAAAACAACAAGTATTTTTCGAAAGCATATTGTACCTTTTTATGAACGAGCAGAAACGAAGAACGCCCCCAGCGGCAACCTGCTTTTTGACTCTCTCCTCCTGTCCGGCTTTATCAAAACGTATACGACCAACCGCAGAAAGTTTTCTGTAGGCTTTTCGCACCTGCTCAGAAAACCGTCCGCTGCATCCGTGGTAGCAAATGTAAAGAAGGTATTTGCAAAACATCGCAAAACTGGCCCAAGCAGGTCTTTGCGTTATCAGTAATTGGTGAGAGGGGGACGCACGAAGCTGCGGTAGAAGGAGAGTGTGAGTTGTCAGAAGGACAGGACATTTAGAACATTTTCAAAGTCCCAAAGCCCCGCATGAATACGGGCTTTTTATCCCTGCCATGACCTCATTTCTGAGGCGTGAAGGGCTTTTATTTCCTTCCCTGAAATGCCGTTTTGATCGTCCGCAGGGTGCGTTTTGCCCATTTTCTCTGGCTACTACCGCTAATCAAACAGCTTCACGAGGCAAAATGACCCCATCCGGCCGAAAGGAGGCCGTTACTTCAACGTAAACCTTTTTGTGACTCATTTTGCCCTCTCGTCAAGCAACTCCTCATTGGGGAGAATTGTACGATTCTTTCCTATGTAGGGCAAGAACCAGCCCTTATTAACTAAAGAATGAACGTGCTTATGCACCGTGGATACCGAATTAAGACCTATCCCTTCAGCTATCTCACGCATACTTGGAGAAAAGCGCATCTTAGCCCGAAACAGAAGAACATAATCGTATACCGCCTGCTCTCTTCTTGTCATTCTTTTCATTTTACGCGCTCCTTTCATTTAGCTTTAGCCAATATCAATAAGACCTTAGCCGCTCTATCCTGCTAACCGTCGTGCTTCCTAAAATGTCAGCGGATCGGATAAATAACTTTCCCGTAAATCCTCGTTTCACTATACTCTGTAATCTGCTTCGGCTTATATGTAGGGTTATGTGAAACGAGGAACGTGCCTCGGTTCGTTACACGGAACTCTTTTACATAGGCATCGCCATCAAGAAGAAATATGCCTATATCGCCATTTTCAAGCGTCGGCTGTTGATGCACCCATATCTCTTCACCATCGAACAAGGAAGGCTCCATGCTGTCGCCGCATACATGAAGCCCAAACGTGGCGCTGTCCGGCACACACTCGGGAACTTCTACCATTTCATACGAATTACTGTCAAGAAACTGCCCCGTTCCGGCAGATGCTCCGATGTCATACATAGGCGCTGTGCGGCGTGGGAACGGAATGATTTTAGGTTTGCATGACATTGGCGCATACAGTCCACTCGCTATCAGGAGCTGCTTATACTCCGCCAATTTATCCGCCCCCTCCTTGTTTAACTCATAAATAAGGTCAGAGAAGTCCCCTTGCAAAAAGACCTTATATGCGTCTTTTATGCCGTAAATCCTGCACAGGCCAATAAACTGCGGAATGTTCGGATTATTATATCCGTGTTCCCAACGGCTAACCTGTTGCTTGGCTGTTTGTATTCCCATTTCATTCAGCATTTTTGTAATATCCTGCTGCTGATAGTTATGCTTTATTCTTAATTCCCGAAGCACGCTTCCAATAGCAGTACCCATGGTGCAACCACCTCCTATACCTCATATTCTACTATGTCTAATACAATAACGCAATAGAAAATCCTAAAATAGAACAGTTGTTGCCTTATATTCATTTGTAAATAGGACTATACTAACCGCATAGCAAGGAGGTAAGCGAAAGTGAGAGCAATTCTTCACAGTGATTTGAACAGTTATTACGCAAGTGTGGAAATGATGCTGAATCCATCGCTGCGCGGAAAAGCTGTTGCTGTATGTGGAAGCACGGAGAATCGTCACGGTATAGTTCTCGCAAAATCTGAACTGGCAAAAATGGCAGGCGTGAAAACCGGAATGGTTAATTGGGAGGCTAAACGGTGTTGCCCAAACCTTATCATGGTACAGCCCAATTTTGAACAGTACATCAAGTATTCTGCGCTTGCAAGGAATATCTACGGGAGATATACCGACCAAATCGAGCCTTATGGCATGGACGAGTGCTGGCTGGATATCACGGGCAGCAGCATGGGGAGTCCACTCGCCATAGCTGAATCTATTCGTGAAACCATAAAAAACGAACTTGGGCTTACCGTAAGCATTGGTGTGTCTTTCACGAAAATATTTGCCAAGTTGGGAAGCGACTTAAAAAAGCCGGACGCCATAACCTGCATTACACCGGAAAGCTACCGAAAACAGATATGGCCGCTGCCGGCATCCGATTTGTTATATGTCGGCAGAGCAACAACGGAGAAGCTGCACAAACACGGAATCGAAACCATTGGCGGCATAGCACAATGCGATAAGATGCTCCTAAAATCATGGCTTGGCGTCAATGGCATCAAGCTGTGGGAGTTTGCCAACGGAATAGACGACTCACGGGTGCGGCCATTTGATTACGAGCCTGTGGCAAAAAGCGTAGGACACGGTATTACCTGTACTGCCGATCTCGAAAACAGCAACGAAGTCCTGCAAGTCCTGTTTGAGCTTGCACAAGGGGTGTCTCGCCGTTTACGGCAAGCGGAGCTGATAGCTACGCGGGTGCAGCTTTACATTCGGGACTGCAATCTCAATTATCATCAATTTCAATGCAAACTGCCGTATCCAACGCAGAGCTGGAGGGAAATGGTGAACTGTGCCATGGAGCTTTTTCGGCTTCGTTATACGTGGCAATATCCCATTCGGGCAGTAACAATTCGGGCGGTTGACCTCATCGGCGCGAGTATGCCGCAGCAGTTGGATTTGTTTGGCGACCATGAGAAGCGTAAACGTAACGATAACTTGGAAATCGCCATTGAAGACATACAGCGCCGCTTCGGACGGGATGCAATAAGACTTGCATCTTCCATGAACGGACTGAAGGTACAAGAGGATAAAACACATGAGCAGCTTACAATGCCTGCTGCAATGTATGTTTAAGAGGGAAACGATGAGTAAAATGATTGATTTTGAGCAGCAAATGCCTGTTCGGTTGACCCGTGTAGCCGACGCTGATCCGCTTCTCGATACTTATGCGGATTCGGACGGTCAAAAGTATGTAGCTATACTGAGCACACTCGGATTGAGATTTATCCCTCTGTTTGAGGATGGCGCACAGATCATGGAATATGATAAGAAATATGGAAGCATCAAGCGCAGATGTGCCGTATCGCAGGCGCAAGCGGTTGGTGTGATGGAATAACGGAGGCGATCACATTGGAAGCAACGAGAAGGACTATCCGCTGTATTAGGAGCGCTGGCGGCGGAGCCGCAGAC
>OIZL01000973.1_pt1 | contig 17745 bp, 19 predicted proteins | sample 1588541 | NCBI WGS metagenome assembly OIZL01 (sample SAMN03283285) | human gut metagenome | biome: human-associated habitat; material: feces | host: Homo sapiens | place: Peru | collected 2012 | reverse complement strand
AGTTGGTATACGATAACTATATCTTGGAATATAAGTATAATATGCCAAAATATCATCTTTGTTTATTTCTACCCCAGTATTAGCTTTATAATATGCTCTAGTCTGAGTACCACTCTCTTTAACAAGTACTGCATTAGCCCACTCTTGACTAGAATAATCATACCAATCTACATCATCTTGTGATATAGTCTTAACTACTGTATCATCTGCTGTATCAAATACTACTGGTATAAGTCCTGTTGGAACATCTACTACTATATCATCTGCAGGAATAAATAATGCTCTTAATTCTGCGTTAAAAGTTTTACCTACTACGTTAGTCTGTCCTTCATCACTTCCATCAAGCCATACATATACTTTATATTTTTCTGTCTTTATACCACTAATAATAGAACTATAAATAGTAATCTCAGTACCATCATTTGCACTACTAAAAGTATCAGTTTTAACCTCACTATAAGTATTACCACCATCAGTACTTTTAGTAATTGTATATTTAAAATCATCATTTTTAAGTTCTTCAGCTATTTTATTTATGTGGTAATATAATTCTATTCTTCTAGTTTTATTACTATTGTTAATAACATCTATATTAGCATAAGTTTCATTTTCATAAGTTAATACTGGTAATATGTCTGTATCTATTTTGTAAGGTTTAAGTATTACCTGTACATTATTAATATTTCCCACAGTTAATACTAATCTAGACTCACTAGTTCTCCAAGAAAAATAAGCATAACTACCTGCAATCATTACTAAAAGTACTAGTATTCCCCATATCAAATACATCTTCTTTCTATCCATCATATTACCTCTTATATTTACCCTCAAGTTATCTACTTGAGGGTACTCTTATCTTAAGATAATTATAGCAAATACAAGGGTTTATGTAAATATCAAATTAACAAGTTTTGACTATTTTATACGAGTGGTTTTCTCCATCTTTTATTAATAAACTCTTAATTTACAAGGATTTACATAGAAATTAATTTACCCTCAAGTAGATAACTTTGATATGAACCCCATTTCTTGGACAAAAAAAAGAAATGGGGTTCATATCACTTAAGGGTACTTTTTATAATCTTTTTAATTTCTTATTCTTATTTTTATTATTAACATATTCTTCATTAATTAAATTTTCTTGTATTCTATATTTCATTACAAATTCACAAATTATATCCATATCATCACCACTTATATATCTTCTTGATAATCTTAACATATTACCTATAGGCATTCCCATTATCTTATAACAATCTAATATATTAAATTCCCTAGTAGCACTACCTAATATAATACCATTCTTAATACCACTTAATATCTTATTAATTTTATTAAACATTATAATATATTCTTTATTATATAGTCTTTTAATTTTATTCATATATAAATCAAACAATTTACTATCATTTTCCATAACAATTAATACCATATCTTGAAAATAATTAATACTTATATTCCTACTATTACAAAATTCTTCTAAAGTATCCTTTTCTTCATTCATATCTATATATTCTCTTACTATCTTAGATGCATCACTTATCATATATTCAGAAGCATTAATATTTCTCATAATTATCCCCCTTAAAACATCTAATTATTATAGCATACTTTTGTTCACATGTCAAAAAACAAAAGAGAATACTATTATGTACTCTCTATATATACTTATTTATTATTACTTAAATATCCTTCTAATTCTAATAAATTATACGTGTGTTCTACCTTTTCATCCATATCTTTTATCTTAAATACTTGACTATTTACTTCATCAGATCCAATAATCATTACATAGTGAATATTTTCTCTATCAGCATATTCAAAACATTTACCAATCTTTTTCTTCTTCATCTCTATTAATACACGATATCCCATACTCCTAAACTTAGAAGCTAATTTTAAAGTCTCTACTCTTTCCTTCTCTTCTCCAAAAGGTACCATATATATATCAATAAGTCTTACTTTCTTTTCATTCTCTTTAAGTATTACAAATATTGGTTCTAGTCCAAAAGATAAACCTACTGCAGGATATTCTTCCCCATTATTCATAAAATTAGTAATTATCTTATCATATCTTCCACCTGCTCCAATAGCACAATTTATTCTCTTTAACTTATCATAAAATTCAAATACTACCCCTGTATAAATAGATAATCCACGAGCTAGTGTTGGCGTAAATTTACAATCATCAATTATTCCAAGTTCTAATAAATATCCATTAAGTTCTTTTATTTCACTTAATCCCTCATCAAATAATTTCTTAGCCTCTTTAATATCATCAGCAAAATTAATACTTTCATATTGAGAATAATCCATGCTAAATAGTTCAAATAATTTATCAATCACTTCATCCTTTAAACCTATTTCTCTTAACATATCATATAACTCTTCTTTAGATACTTTCTCTAACTTGTCAATTACTCCAATTACTTTATCTATATTATCACTATCTACACCACTAGCTAAAATTATCCCACTCATAAGTTTACGATTATTATATCTAACATATATTTCTATTCCTAACTCACGATAAGTATTAATAGCCATTAGTATTTGTTCCGCTTCAATATATCTATTATCTATACCTACAACATCAACATCACATTGATAAAATTCCCTAGTTCTACCTGCTTTAACTGGTCCATTTCTGAATACTCTACCTATCTCATATCTTCTAAAAGGCATTGTTAATCCCTTACTAAGCCCTACTACCTTACAAAAAGGTACAGTCAAATCATATCTAAGTCCTAAGTCCCTCTCTCCTTGATCAGTTAAGTGATATATTTCACTAAGTATTTCTGCATCCTCTCCATACTTATAACTAAGTAAATCATAATAATTTAACATTGGAGTTTCTATTGGTAAATAACCATATTTTTCAAAATTCTTTCTAAGTACATCAGTAATTCTATTCCTTATAGCCATATCTTCTGGCATATAATCAAAAGTACCCTTAACATTCATAAGTTTCATCTATATCACCTCAAAAAAATTATATCATAATTTAAAGAAAAAAGATATAAGTATTAGCATTATACCTTATCTTTTTGTACTAATCTTTATACTACCTATTCCACCATCTATTATAACGTTATTGTATCCATTTCCATATACTTCATTACTATTTATATCTTGTCCATTATAAGTAGCCTTACCAATACCCTTATCTACTGAAATCTTATAATCATCATCAAATAGTTCTAATATAAGAGCGCCTACTCCAGCATCTATCTTATTGTTTCCCTTTAAATAACCAGATATTTGTGTCTTACCAGCACCCATATCCATATCTAAATTATTAATACTAGCATTATCTATCTTAATAGAACCAGCCCCACCATTAATATCCATCTTTTCATATACTTCTATATTACTCATATTAACTTTTCCAGCACCAAGTTCTAAAGATAACTCTCCCGTTTTAAGTCCATCTATTTCTACTCTTCCAGCATTATTATCTATATCTACCTCATCAAATATATAACCAAAAGGAATAAATATATATAAATCTCCCTCATATTTCTCTATCACACTATGATCTACTTCATAAATATATAGTTTATTATCCTGAATTCTCCCCTTAATATATTTATTCGTTGTACTTACCCCAAAATTATCATCATATTTAATATATATATTAACCCTCTTAACATCAATATCCATCTCTTTCATTATCTCAAGAGAAGTTAATTGTACACTATTCTCTATACGAATATTATCTTTATCATTTATATTACTATTATCATTACTAACAACATTACCAAGTAAAACTACACCATAACATAATGTAGATATAATACTAATAGCCAAAAATATTGCTAGAGCCATTGCTAAATACTTAATCGTCTTTGCTACGTTTGTCATTAATAGTAACCCCTCCAAACATACAATTAGCCTTTATGTACAAAGTATTCTCACTAGTATTATTACGTTCCCTTCTCTCATCACTAACTCCCCCAAATATTGGTACTGAAGTAATCTTTATACGTATATTCTTAGGAACATATAAAGTAATACCACCAAATATACTATTAGCCTCTATCAGTGCATCACCCTTAATATTAGCTTTTCTAATATCACACTTAATACCACCAAATATTGAATTAAGTTCGCATCCATTAAATACTTCATTAGTAAAATCTAGTTCTTGACCACCAAATATAGCAGAGTATTCCTCATTATCCCCCTTACTATTCTTACTTATTTCCTTCTTAATCTTAGAAGTAAAACTATCTTTAAAAATAATTGATATACCCACTAATACAAGTATTACTGGTAATACTAATTTCCATATAATATCAAAATCAATTATATCTTGACATCCAAGTAATAATATTACTCCTACTAAAATACCTATAATATTTCCCATCTTATCATTATCATTAAATAACCCCATAACACATGGAATAATTATAAATAATGTCCACCATCCAGAAAAGAAAACATCTACTTTTGTAATTCCTAAAGCATTAAATCCAACAAGTACTCCTACTACTATTAAAATTAATCCCCATATCAAATTCTTATTTTTCATCATATTCCTCACTTTCTATATATCATTATCTTTTTCTAGTTAGTTCATACCTCTTCTTATCAAAAATCTGCCAAGGTCTAAATCTAATCCCTTCGGTGTGCCCACTAATAGCAAACTCTGTTAACCCATCGCTCTTAAGTTCTAATTCTCTTTGATATACTTCTTTTATTAAATTCTTAATAACATCCAACCATATATAGTCAGGTATTTCTTTATATTCTTCAGGCACTTTTTCTAAAGCAATATTCTCATCTATTCCAATACTAATAAGAAACTTAATTCTCTCTTCACGACTCTTCTTATATTCATCTTGACTTATTAAATAAGTTCTATATTCTTTAAAATTACCAATATTACATCTTCTAATCTCAAACCATGGAATAAAATATCTCTCATGTGTACATATTCCTTTAGATACCTCCCTTCCATCAAATCCTTGTCCTACTGCATCAATATATATACCATTATCTAAACTAACTCCTACTGATATTCCTGCATATCTATCATATCTCTCACTAGGCGTATTAAGTAAATTAAATAATACCACTACTCCATCCGGATCAATCTCTTTTACCTTAGGAAAAATATCTACTACACTTGGATTAACACTCTTTACTTCTACACTCTTCATCATAGGTTTAGTAATTATCGTATCATTCCTAGAACTAGTTAAATTCTTCAAATACTCATAATTCCTATAATAATCATCCAAATCTTCCACTATTGTTAAATCTATTATAGGACTTATATCAGGGAAATATTTTATTAAATTAAGCATATCCCTCGTCCTATGATATTCCATCATCTTATCAAGGTCTTCACTTCTATTAATAGTTAACATAATTCACCCACCTAAACTAAGCATATTATATCACATTATTTACTCTACAGAAAAATTATCTATTAATATTTGACATTTTTCTTTTCTACTATTATAAAAAGTATCATGTAAACTCTTAATCTTCATATGAATATCTCTAACAATACTCTCATAATCTTCTTCTCCATAAGTAGTTAAAACAGATATATTATAATTTATTCCATCATCATATACAATTCCAATATCATGATAATTAACTCCACACATTCCGTATTTATGTGCTACATTATTTTCTTCATCTATTGTTAAACATAACGAATTATAATAAGTATTCATCATTGCCTCTTTTAACATATCACCATATTCCGCATTACTATTTATTAATTTATAAGCATGTCTTAAATAACAATTAGTATCTCTTGCCGTCTCAATACCATAAGAATCATCTCCCCGTAAAGTATATTTAGCCCCTATACTACTACCATACATCACTATATTATTATGTCCTATATAATCATATAACATAGCATGTGCTGTATTATCACTATATCTAACCGCATAATCAACCAGTTCTCTTAAAGATACATAATCCCCATACTTATGCTTATCCATTCCAATACTATAATCATTCTTATATATAGAAGTATATATCACCTTATCATCTATATTAATATTACCATTAATTGCTCCCTCATAAATATACATTGCTTCAAGTAATTTAATTAAACTAGCTCCATAATATAGAGCATCTTCCCTATATTCATAATGAAATCCAGTATTAATATCTTCATAGTATACACTAACCCTATAATTACCCTTAAAATAATTATTAACCTCTTCTATCTTATTATTAATCTCTATCGTATTATCTTCTTCATTATATTCCTCTAAAATACAATTAACATATTTTTCTGTTTTACTTAATTCATTCTTTACTATTATATATTTATCCTCTTCATCATTAAGTAATCTCTCACTCTTTTTAAAACTAATTGTAATAATAGTACTATATACTATTAATAATAAACTAATTCCTAATATCACATATTTACCCTTACTACTCATACACTACTCCATATATTATATACCATAATTATAACAAACTATTATTTTTATGTAAACACCAATTATATTTATATATAAACTAATTTTATTTAATTTTTTAAAGATTTTCCCATAAAAAAATCAACTCCATTTCAGAATTGATTTTTATTAGTAATTTGAACTTTAGTTCAAATAATTACCTTAATGGTGCCAGTGGTTAAGTTATTTCAAACTTTTGCTCACAAATTGAGAAATTAATAATTTAATCAACTTCTAATATCATTTTATCAAAGATTGGAAAAAGTAGCAATAACTTCATGCTACTTAATTTCATTTATTTTAATTAAATCGTTAAATTGCATTTCAATTTGCTTACCAGTAAACATATTTTTTATATTAAAAGATTTTTTACTAACTTCATCTTCACCTAAAACTATTACATAAGGTATTATTTCTCTATTAGCATAATCCATACTTTTTTAAATTTTCTATTATTCATTTCTATTTCCACATTATATCCTAGATTTCTTATTTCATTTGCAAGTTTTAAACTTTCTATTTCAGTATTCAGAGGAATTATGTAAAATTCTGCTTGAGATTTTTCTTTGAATATCTCATTATCTTCATCATATTTATCTGCAAGCATATCATAATAACAAAGTATTGGTGTTTCAACATTATAAAATCCATACTCTTAAAAAGTTTCTTTTAATATATTATTAATATAATCTCTTATTCTTTAGGTAGAAAATCATATCCACATTTTTCTTTTAGTATTTCTATATATTGTTCTTCCAATTTATTTAAACTTTCAACTGTTATAAATTCATCTTTTTTATGAGCATTATTTGGTCCAACACCCAAAATATATTTATTTTTTGATTCTATAAAACTTGCTTCAGTTATATAATCACTCATATTAATTTTTTCATTATTATTTAAATATGGATTAATATTATTAATAACTTCACAAGTTGCATTATTATCAATTAATACATTGATTTTTTTTATAATTTCTTCATTTTGCTTTTTTGATATAGTTCTAAAATCTATTTGAACTTCACAATTATCTGGAACAATGTTCATACTTCTTCCACCATTAATAACACCAATATTCATAGTTGCATATTTTGAATCAATAGTTTCTTTTTTTAGTTCGTTATAATAAATTTTTAATTGATTGATAAAATCTACGCAATTTTCAATAGCATTTATACCTTCTTCTGGCTTACTAGAATGCGATGAAATTCCTTTAAAAGTTATTTTAAATTCTAATAAACCTTTACTAGCATTTATTATTTCATTATTAGTTGGTTCCCCAATTATCATGTATTTTGGAAATTCAACGTTTCTATTAACTAACTCTTTGATACCAGAAAATCCTATTTCCTCATCATATGTGAAAAACAATTTAATTCCTTTTTTATTTTTACTGAAATCCATTTTTGAAATTGCTGATAGAATTGCTGCTATTGAACCTTTCATATCACAAGTTCCAAGTCCATATAATTTTCCGTCTTGCTCGCTCAATTCAAAAGGATTAAATGTCCAATCATTGGAATATGATACTGTATCAGTATGCCCTAGAAAGCCAATATTACAATCATCACAATTAGCCATTATAAGACAATTGCTTTTATATTCTGTATTAAATCCAATTCCTTTTAAATATTGTTCAATAAAATTAATAATATTTTTATTTTCTCTATCATTAACTGTATTATAACTTATTAATTTTTTTAATATTTCCTTTGAACTCATAATTATTTCTCCTTTTTTATTAAACATAAAGTTTTAGATAAATCTATGATAGGGAAAATACGATCATTGCTATCTCCAGTTGGATCTTTTTGAAATGAATAATTTCCATCTATCTTACTATAATCTATTATACCAAATATATTTCTAAATAAAGCACTTGAATTAGATACATCTAAATCAGGTCTATTTTTTATTAATTCAATATATTCATTTATAAACTTTTGTTTTTCAGTTTCACTAAATTCAGGAATAATAATTTTTTCTTTATTTATTCTTTTAATTCTATCTTCTTGTTGAACTCTCATAACTGCACTTTCAAAGCTTTCAGAATCATTATAATCAAAATATCTCATAGCATTTGTTCTATATCCAATATACATATCATCAGGTCTTAAATATTTTAATAATAATATTCTAACCATTTCACTAGCAATACCATTTTTTCTAAATTCGTTTAAAACTCCAATTTCTTCAATAAATTTTATATTTTCTAAATATTGTGCATATTGTCTTTGATTTTCAGGAACCTGATTTATTGCAACTAAGAATCCTATTATTTGTTTTCTATATTTAGAAGTTAGTATAAGAGCATTATCTTCTATATAAGAATTAATTTCATCAAAAGCACTCTCTAGACTCCAACTTTCATAAAATGGTGCTCCATTAAATACATTTTTATATGTATTACTACAATTTATAATTTCACTTTTTATTCTTTCTAATTCTTCGATTGTATAGTCATCAACTTTATCTTTTAACCAATTTTTATTTAAATCTTTCATAATAATCTCCTTATTTTCTTATTTTTTAATTAAAAAATGCTACCGCAGTGCTTGCAGTAGCATAATAGAGATTATTTATCGACTATTTACTAGATACAAGCACGACAAATAGCACTTGTACCTACGAAATTTTTTAATGTCGTATTAACAAGCGCAGACTAATATGATGATGATTAAATTGATTAATTACTAATTTAAACATAATAATCTCTCCCTTTCATTTACATTGATTATAACATATATAGTGGTTCATGTCAAATTGTTATAAATTTTTCAATTGTAATATAAGTAGTTCCACGTTGTGAAACCATTTAATTATAAATATATTATTTTATTTGTTTTCAACTAAATACTTATTATTCTCATTTATTTGTTTTTGTAGTATTTCAAGTTCTTTTATTCCATGATTGCTCTTTAATATTTCCATTTGGTTTCTTGCAGATTCATTTAATCTTATAAGTCTTTTACTTTGACTAATACCTAATTTTATAAATTCAGCATTAGAATTTTCTAAATTATTTAGTATTACCAAATGAAGTAAGTCTGTATAATCTCTCATATTTCCATCTTCCGCTAGTTTAGGATTAGTTTCTCTCCATTCTTTAGCAATCATACCAAATAATGCAACATTTAATACATCTGCTTCTTCTGAATATACAAATTTCTTTTGCTTTTCTGTTAGTGTTGGAACAATATAATTTTTAACTGCATCAGTATGAACTACATAATTAGTTTTAGATAAAATTCTGTTAACATGCACTCAATTTTTTCTTGATATGCTTCATTTTTCTTTAATCTTTCAAATTCTGGTCTATAATTTCTTGTTTTAGCACTTATTCCTCGTTCTTCATAAACATCATATATCTCATAACCTTTATACTCACACATAGCCCTTAATCTTTTTCTTGTTCAAGTAAACTAAATCCTTCTCTAGCTTAATCTTCAGCACTTACACGAATATAAAGACCAGCAATTTTCTTCTCATTATTACTCCTTTTACTAAAAAGAGAGGAGACAATAGTATCTAGTTAAAAGTCTAAATACTACTGACTCCTCTAATAATTTCAATATTATAAAATTTGGATAATTCGTGTTTATATTTCATAGATGTACCTCTCTTTCCAGAAAATACCTCTTTCATTGGTTATTTATAATATCACTTTTTATAGATTTGTCAATTCCCTGTTTAGTGAATAAGTAATACCTTTAAGAAGTTGGTATATAAATATTTTAAGTTAATTGCTTTATAAATGATTCTAATTCGTTTATTTCAAGTTTGTTTGATAAATTACCTACATATATAGTTTTTGAGTAATTAAAGGCTAAAAATGTTATTCCTTTAATAACTATTCTGTGTGGTTCTATATACGATAGATAGTTCTATCTATTTTTCTTATATTACCACTTATTGTTGTTGGTGTAGTATTACAAAATCCACATATAAATTCTATCTTCTTTTTTAATTCATCATCAAACACTAATTCTTTCTTAACAATATTGATCATTTAAACCTGTCCTTTCTTTAATTAACCAAAAAATACCAACTTCTTTTAGAAATTGATATTTTCTATATTAAATCCAAAACTTCAAAAAGTCTGGACAGATTTCCCAATGGTGCTGAAAACAGGAATTGAACCCGCAACCTACTGATTACGATTCAGTTGCTCTACCGATTGAGCTATTTCAGCATATAAAGAGAATTACTCTTCTACTTTAAATTCCTCTAAAGTACCATTCTCTTTTAATATTTTATTTACCTTCTCAGTAGCCTTATTTAATTTATCAGAGCATTCTTTAGCTAACTTCATTGCCTTAGTATACTTCTCAATAGCCTCATCTAAATTAACTTCTCCACTTTCAAGTTCCTTAACAATTACTTCTAATTCTTTAATCTTTTGTTCAAAGTTATTTTCATTCTTCTCCATACTTCACCTCTAAAACCTTAGCATTAATCATGCCATTCTTAACTTCTATATTAATATTATCATCTATTTGTATCTTTTTATAATCACTTACTACCTTATTATCTTTCTTAACAATTGCATATCCTCTCTTAAGGGTATTCATCGGATTTAAAACATCAAGCTTATTAATTAAATGTTCCAATCCTTGCATCTTAAACTTATATAAAATATCCGGATTAGTAAGTATATAACTATTACTTACTTTAAATAATCTAACTCTTGTATTATCAAGAATAATCTTCATTTCTTTATTAATACGATCGATTAAAAAGTCTAGATTCTGTTCTTTTATTTCATACATTGCTGTAGGTTTCTTTAAAACATAACTATTAACCAAACTACCTAAACTCTGTTTTTTTGAATCAATACAACTATTAATACTAATAGTACTTCTTGATATAGCATTATCCAAATACGTCTTAATCGTTACCATATCAGGTACTGCTAATTCCGCTGCCGCTGTAGGCGTTGGAGCTCTCAAATCAGCGACAAAATCCGCTATCGTAAAATCTATCTCATGCCCAACAGCACTAATTACAGGTACCTGAGAATTATATATTGCTCTTGCTACAATCTCTTCATTAAAAGGCCATAAGTCTTCAATAGAACCTCCACCTCTACCAACAATCAAAGTATCTATATCATAAGTATTAGCAAGTTCTATATTTCTAACTATATCCTTTGCAGCATCTGCCCCCTGTACCAAAGAAGGAAATAGTATCGTTTCACATATTGGATATCTTCTCCTAATCGTAGTAAGTATATCCCTAATAGCAGCCCCTGTACTAGCAGTTATTATTCCTATCTTTCTAGGTATTCTAGGAATTCTCTTCTTCTTAGTGGGATCAAATAACCCTTCTTGAGCCAATTTCTTTTTTAACTTTTCAAACTCTATATATAAATTACCAATACCATCTTCTTGCATCTCATCTACATATATTTGGTACGATCCAGTAGCTTCATATACCGATACCTTACCACGAACTAATACCTTCATACCATCTACTGGCTTAAATTTTAAAGAACCAGCCCTATAAGAAAACATTACTGCATTAATCCTACTAGTTTCATCTTTTAAAGTAAAATAAAAGTGTCCTCTAGTATGAGCCTTAAAATTAGATATCTCACCCTTCAAATACACTTCTTGTAAGCATCTATCATTATCAAATAAATCCTTTAAATATTTATTTATCTCCCCTATTGTAATATAATTCTCTATCATTACTTCGCCTTACTATGATAAACTTTATCTAGTACACCATTTATCATCTTACATACTTTATCATCAGAATATTCTTTACTAAGTTCAATTGCTTCATCTATACAAGTAATGTCTGGAGTATCAGTCTTAATAATTTCATAAATACCCATTCTAAGAATCGCTTGATCAGTATATCCTAGTCTATTTATATCCCAATTCTCTAAATACTTATTAGCTATCTTATCTAATTCTTCTTGATTATTAAGTACACCACTAACTATATTTTCAATAAACTTATTATCTTCTTCTATTTGTTCATGAATAATATCCTTAATATCATACTCTATATTATTATTTTTATATAAATTTGCTTGATACAAAATAGTCATTGCTTTATATCTTTGTTCATGTCTTGTCATTTCACATCACCACTCTTAATAATGATAACACAAAATTAACTTTTTGTCAGTCAAAAGTTAATTATTTCTAAAAAAAAAAGACTATTATAAATCTTAAATATTATTAATAACCTTAATTTCTATCTATATGTAATAATTTCTTTGCTTCCATACTACCAGGACTTATTAACAGTTCTTTATATAGTCTTTTTACTAGAGGATTCTCATAACTATTCTTTCTTTTAACAGTCTTATCTTTATAGTAGATACTCTTACTTCTAGCAGTTTTATTTTGATTAGTTATTTTATACCGTTTACTACCTCCTCCTCCATTAATACATCCGCCATCACATGCCATAACCTCTACTACATCAAATTCTTCTCCTGCCTTAATTCTATCCATTAACTTAGACACGTCACCAGTACCATTTATTACAGCTACTCTTATATCTCTATTACCTATCTTAATTACACCAGTCTTAACATCCTCAAGTCCTCTTACTAGTTCATTGTTAATAAGCCTCTTTGGAGGACTCTTATGCATCATTTGATAATAACTATATCTAAGCATTGCTTCCATAACTCCTCCACTAGCTCCAAAAATAAGTCCAGAAGAAGTACCAGTAAATCCATCAAATCTCTCATTTTTTAATCTTCTAAAATTAATATTCTCTTCACGTATCCATCTAACAAGTTCCCTAACAGTAATTGCATAGTCAACATCACTACTCCTTGTTATCTCATACTTCTTAGCAGTACATGGAACAATTGCTACTACCTTATATTTATCAATCTTATTCTTCTTAACAAAATAATTCTTAATAATACTTCCCATCATAAGTATAGGACTCTTAGTACTAGATAAATTACTTACCATTTCAGGGTACATTTCTTCCATATATTTAACCCAAGCAGGACAACAACTAGTAAAAAGAGGTCCCTTAGTATTATTTTCTAATCTTTCTACTAATTCATAAGCTTCTTCAATAATCGTAAGATCTGCTCCAAAAGATGTATCAAAAACATATTTAATACCCAACCTGTGTAAAGATCTTATAAGTTTACCCTGAACATTCTTACCAGGAGCATACCCAAACTCATCCCCCAGCATTACCCTTACAGCCGGAGCTACTTCAGCAATTATCGTATAACCATTCTCAATATCCTTCTTAAGTTTTCTATAATCTTCTCTTTCTCTAATACTATTATTAGGACATACCAAAGAGCATTGACCACAATTAATACATTTAGGCTTTTTACTACTAGCCATATCATAGTGTCCATATATTCCTATCCTAAAATTACATATCCCCTTACAAGCCCCACAATTAGTACATAACGCTTCATCTCGATATATACAAACATTATCCTTATCAATAGGAACCCTATTCAAATATTCTTTTTTATTCATGATTTTTTATTGCATAATTATATGCACTAGCTACCATCTCATCAAGCCCATATTTAGCTTCCCAATGAAGCCTCTCCTTAGCATAACTAGTATCTGCATAACATTCCGCAATATCTCCTTCTCTTCTTTCACATATCTTATATGGCACCTTAACACCATTAACCCTCTCAAAAGCCTCTACCATCTCAAGAACACTATAACCAGTACCAGTACCTAAGTTATAATAATCAATTCCTTTATTCTTAGTAATATAATCAATCGCACTAACATGACCAAGAGCCAAATCCTTAATATAAATATAGTCTCTTACACCAGTACCATCTCTTGTCTCATAATCATTACCAAATATATTTAAACAAGGTAATTCCCCCATAGCAACCTTAACTATATATGGCATTAAATTATTAGGTATACCATTAGGATCCTCTCCTATAAGACCACTCTCATGTGCTCCAACAGGATTAAAATATCTAAGTATTGCAATACTATAATCATTGTCAGCAATATATAAATCTTTTAATATTCCTTCTATATATAATTTAGTACTACCATATGGATTAGTAGTCATAAGTCTAGCATTTTCTTTAATAGGTAATTCTTCTGGACACCCATATACTGTAGCAGATGAAGAAAATACTATTTTCTTAACTCCATACTCATTCATTACTTCAAGCAAACTAAGCGTAGAATCCAAATTATTTCTATAATACATTAAAGGCTTTGCTACTGATTCACCAACAGCCTTATATCCTGCAAAATGTATTACAGCATCAATCTTATTCTCATCAAATACCTTTCTTAGTTTATCCTTATCACATAAATCTAACTCATAAAATTTAATACTCTTACCAGTAATTTCCTTAAGTCTATCTAACACTATAGGTTTAGAATTACTAAAATTATCTACTACCACAACATCATATCCTGTATTAATTAATTCTACTATCGTATGACTTCCTATATATCCTGTTCCCCCAGTTATTAATATTTTCATACTATTCCTCCATAAAAATAAGATGATAAATCTAATAATAATACCCATCACTAGTTTATCATCTTATCACTTCCTATTTATCTTCAATATTATCAAGTATCTCATCTATTGTCATAATCTTTTCATCAATATTCTTAAGACTCTTATATTCCTTATCCTTAAAAATATTATTACTATCATTTATAATAACTGTATCATTATCTACTACTCTATTATTATCTTTACTATTATCTTTATCACTAATAAGCTTACACTTCATATAAGTATCTAATACCCTATCTTTAACAATAAACGATCCATTACTTTGCTTATCCATAATAGCTATCTCCGTAAGTTTTACTGGTTTTACTTCTGCAATTGAAGTAATAACTAATTCTGTATCCTTAGGTACTATATAACTACTAACAATCTTACTAGGATTACTCTTAATAGTCTTCATTAGTTGTACGCCTCTATTAGCCCTACTAGTCTTCTCAATATTTTCTAACTTCATTCTCTTAGCAGTACCCTTATCAGTAATTATTGTCACATATTCATCACTCGGATTAAATAAACAACTACTAACAACTTCATCATCCTTAAGTTTTATTGATCTAACTCCACTAGCTCTAATACCTACTACACTAATTTCAGAAGTATCATACCATAAACCATATCCCATCTGTGTAGCTACAAATACATCTGTATCATTACTATAACTTACACTAACAACCTTATCTCCCTCACTTAATTTAATCATACCAATTTCTTTAGAGTATCTTCCTACTTTAAAGTCAATTAAACGAGTTCTCTTCACCATACCATCTTTAGTAAATACTGTTATATATTCATCTCTATTAAAGTCATATACCGGCATAGCACCAATAATCTTTTCATAAGAAGACATACTAATAATATTACTAACATGTTTACCCATTTCTTTCCATTTAACTTCAGGTATCTCATATACTGGTAAAAATAAATAATTACCCATATCAGTAAACACAAGTACTGTCTGTGTCGTATTAATGTTATACAGTCCAATTATATAGTCTCCATCTTTAAGAAGCGTCTCATCTGTATTAGTAGCATAACTTCTAGTACTAACTCTCTTAATATATCCATCATGTGTAATTACTACTATAGCATCTTCCTTAGGAATCATCTCTGTCGTATCAATCTTAATATCTTCTACTTCATCAACAATTTCTGTTCTTCTAGGATTACCATATTCTTTCTTAATCTTTCTAAGTTCTTCCTTAATAACCATCTTAAGTTTCTCTTCATCAGCAAGTATTGCTTCTAACATTGCCATAATCTTCTCTAAGTTACCCTTCTCTTCCTGTAAAGTAACAATATCTGTATTAGTTAATCTATATAATTGTAATATTACAATCTCCGTAGCTTGATCTTCCGTAAAGTCATATTCACGCACCAAGTTAACTATAGCATCAGCCTTATTCTTACTAGCTCTAATAGTCTTAATAACCTGATCAAGTATTGATATAGCCTTAATAAGACCTTCTACTATATGATATCTCTTCTTAGCATGTGCTAAATCATACTTACTCCTCTTAGTAACTACTTCCTTCTGATGAGCTATATAAGCATCAAGTATAGGTATTAATCCTAATTGCATTGGTCTACGATTAACTATTGCTATCATATTATAATTATAACTTATCTGTAATTCTGTATTCTTATATAAATAATTTAATATATTCTTACTATTAGCATCTTTCTTCAAATCTATTGTTATCTGTAAACCATTCTTATCAGTTTCATCTCTTACTTCTACTATACCATCTATCTTCTTATCAATTCTAATCTCATCTATCTTCTTAACAAGTAATTGCTTATTAACTTCATATGGAATCTCTGTAATAACTATCTTATTCTTCTCTATCGTAAGCTTACTTCTAATAATTATCTTTCCTCTACCAGTCTCATATGCTTGTCTTATTCCATCCATTCCAATAGCTAACCCTCCCGTAGGAAAGTCTGGCCCTTTAACATAATTAAGTAATGTATCAAGTCTACTATTAGGATTATCTATTCTATATATAGTAGCATCTATTACCTCACTCAAATTGTGTGGTGGAATATTAGTCGCATACCCCGCAGATATACCTGTCGTACCATTTACTAAAAGATTAGGAAATCTTGCTGGTAAAACCGTTGGTTCCATTAAAGTATCATCATAGTTAGGAGCAAAATTAACTGTCTCTTTATCGATATCTCTAAGCATTTCATTACTAATTTTAGATAATCTTGCTTCAGTATAACGACTAGCAGCAGCAGAATCCCCATCAATAGATCCATTATTACCTTGCATATCTATAAATGGTTCTCTCATCTTAAAGTCTTGACTCATTCTAACTATTGCATCATATATAGAACTATCTCCATGAGGATGATATTTACCCATAACATCTCCGACAGCTCTAGCTGACTTTTTATATGGTTTATCATAAGTATTTTTCTCTTTATACATTGAAAATAATATTCTTCTTTGAACAGGCTTAAGTCCATCTCTAACATCAGGAATTGCTCTATCTTGGATAATATACTTTGAATATTTTCCAAAACGTTCTCCCATTATCTCTTCAAGTGCATATTCGTGTATTCTATTGTTTTCTTCATTCATGCCTATCACCTAGATTAATAATATCATAAAATCCCCCATATTTCAACAAACTATACACCTTTTTCTATCATTTTTTACATTTAAATTGTATCTATTTATTCATTAAATATTCATATTTTTATTACTATCATTTATCACTACTTGACGCTTTTTTATGTCAAATTTATCAATTTATAAAGTTTTACTCTAAGTAAATATTCTAACTACAAG
>OIZL01000971.1_pt1 | contig 17751 bp, 20 predicted proteins | sample 1588541 | NCBI WGS metagenome assembly OIZL01 (sample SAMN03283285) | human gut metagenome | biome: human-associated habitat; material: feces | host: Homo sapiens | place: Peru | collected 2012 | reverse complement strand
TCTGCCCGCCGAAGTACAGATCCAGCCAGCGCTTCCCAACCGATAGAATCTCCGTCTTCTTCTCTAAGTATCCAGCAGGCAGCCGGTCGGCATAGTATTTTGAACCCTCAAACCATAAACCGCTCAGCCCGAGCTCATCTACCGCCATCAGCATGTGTCCCAGCGGCGAATCATAATATTGAATAGACGTCATTTTAACTACCACCTCATAAGCTGTGCCAATATCTCCGCCAGCAGTTCGTTACATCCCTCAACAATCTGTGCTTACTGATTCCCCGTATTCGATTCCGGAGCATCTTATAAATATTTCTCAATGACCAAATTAAGGCTGTCATGACAGATTCCTCGTCACGACAGCCTTCTATTCTTATGGTCTCCGGCGGTCTGCGCCGCTTTCGCGGTAATAGCATGCCTTCCGTTCGTACATGCGTTTATCCGCGGCTTTCGAGATTTCATGAACGTTTTCCCATGGCTGTTCCGTGCTCAGCACATATCCACAGGCGATACTCATCGACGCCACAAGCTCGCCCTGCCAACGCGCGACGTCCGCCTCAAATGCCTCAAGCCGCGTGTCCAGCTCCGCCAGCTTTTCCGTGACGATGATGACGAATTCATCACCGCCGATGCGGTACACCCGGCCACACGATGCGAAGCTCCGCTTCATTGCCTCGGCCGCCGCACAGATCAGCTCATCGCCCGCCGCATGTCCGCGCGTATCATTGACCTGCTTGAGCCCGTTCACGTCCATTGACAGATAAGCCCAGGCCGCATGCAGATCGAGCTTTGCGATATCCGTCTCATACGCGTGTCGGTTTCCGCAGCGCGTAAGCTCATCCGTCATCGAGATATAGCGCAGCTTCTCCTTCTCGTACTTCTCCTTCATAACCTCCGCAAGCATATACACCATGCAGCATGACGCGAGAATCAGATACACCCCGACAATGAGCATCGCAATAAAACTGCTTTCGAGATGCACCGCCTTCTCCTCCGTGATCACTACAAGGTAGTTCGCATCCCGCTGCAGCATGCATCGACAGCGCTTTGCATTGACGTTGGCCCCCATGATCACGGTCTGTCCAATGCCGGTGATCTCTGCGCTGATGCCAAGCTCTTCGAGACTGCGCCCAATCTGCTTCGTGTCCGTGGCGCCTTCGATCTGTTTCGTCTCCGGATCAGCAACGAAAATCTCCATGCCTTTATAAACCGGCATATCGGCCACCACAGAGGAAACCTGGTTCTGCTTCAGCTCCGCGAGCAGATGCTTCGGCGTAATACCGACCTGAATCATCTTCGTCCCGCTTTCATCCCAGACGATGGCATACATCATCTCCTTGCCTTCGGAGGTATTCGGCGTCACATCCTGGCACATCGACAGCTGCTTGTCCGACAGCATCGGCTTAAAATAAGCCATCTGCTCACCCGAATCGAAATTATAGCCAAAATACTTCGGGATCGTACCGCTGTAGATCTTCCCCTCCTGATCCAGGAGATGGATCTCATCCACCGAAATCAGCTTTGCAATCCGCTGCAGCTCATCCACATCGAACTCCGCCTCCGGCTTCGCATCCAAAATATAGGACACAGCACGCGCACGCACGATATAGTCCGCTTTCAGCGATTCGATCAGATCCGACTCGTTCTGATCGTTCTTTTCGAGCACCGTCAGTACACGATCCAGCATCACCTCAGAGGTCCTGTACGTCGTTCGATCATTCACATATTTTAAAATACCGGCCTCCAGCATCAGGGCAACCACGATGATCGCTATTGCCAGCGCCGCAAGTTTTCTCTTCTTCATACTCCCCTCTGGTTCTGAATGCGTGGGCAGAATTTTCTTCCTGCCACAGCTTCGCCTGCAGATTCTGAGCGTTCTATCTTAATTTTCCGTGGCAACCTTGCTTTCGTTGAAGTATTCACTTACATCCGCTTTATCATTGTACTGTTTACGGACTCTGCTCGAAAGCATCCATATTTTTCCATCCAAAGCGGATGATCGATATCAGCATGGAAGCTTCGCTGACCATTTCATCCAGTATTCCGGCATAAGATCCAACCGCGATATCATACAGGATCCATAAGGGCGAGTTAATCAGCATACCGGTCAGGCGAATCTTTCGTGCGCTGAAGGTGTACCCGCCTATCGTAGCGGCTATATTTGCAGTCACAGGCAGTATGGACCACCAGCCGTCCCAGGTCAGCATCAGCGTCACCAGCTGCAGCGCACAGATGATGCCGCACGCCCATCTGCTTTTCAAAAAATGCTTCTCACTGCTGAGGCAGAACGACCGGACTGTATTCAATATATAGCTGATTCCACCTGTAGTGGCACCCAGCAGCAGTAAATGCACGGTGTAGCACAAATACGAAAGAAACTGCACCCGGAACAGTGTTTTATTGCTCCTGCACTGATAGGACAGGAAAAACAGGATCGTTCCGAGAAAACCTATGAGCTGTATCGCGAAAAATTCAATCATCATATATTTTTACTGCGCCAGGTTTCCCTTATGAATGTTCTCCTGAATGATCTGATCTGCCAGCTCATACAATTCCTCTGACCCAAGCTTTGTCTGCCTGTGTCTTCCATAAACCGCAGAGGCCTTCGCCTTGTGCTCCTTCCAGTCGCCGCCATCATTGCTGTTGTTAAGAAGCAGCGGCTGAAGGTTATCCATTGCATGAGCAAACCTCGACTCGGGCGTTCTGCCCTCCTCAAATTCGTCAAACAGGGCAATCAGCATCTCTTTCTGATCTTCCGGCAATAAAGAATAGATCCGCTCCTTTGCAGCATCCTCTCTGATTTTCTGTGTTTTGAGCATTTCGGTATCATATGCATAGGTGTCTCCTGCATCGATTTCTACCACATCATGGATCAGACACATCAGCATCACTTTTGCAATATCCACCTCTTCATTTGCATATTCTCGGAGAAGAAATGCCATGACCGCCATATGCCATGCATGTTCTGCGTCATTTTCATTTCTGCCATGATTCGATAGGTGAGTCTGGCGGAAAATGCTTTTCTCCTTATCGATTTCCAGAATAAACTCAAGTTGCTTTGCCAGTCGTTCAGTCATTTTTATCCCTCGCTGAGGCAAAATCCGCAAAGGCGGTTTTGCCGAATGCAGCAGTTTGAAAGCGACATCGCCATGTCACTTTCGAACTTTATTCTATGCTTTCCAGAAATACCCGGAGCCGTCATCTTTCCTTTCGCAATATGCTGACATGATGACGGACTATAGCTTTAAAAACATGCATGCCGTGTCTTATAGGACACGCACAATCATTATAAAGCATCGCTTCATCCCCATCAGGGGTGATTTCTCCCGCCCGGAAACCACCTGCCATCAAAGAGGCTGCATCAGATATCAAACATGTCCCGGCAAATTGTCTTTCCGCACTCTGTTCGGAAAATATTATGGTAAGCCTGTTCAGCAGCTTCCTTTGACATCTCGCTCTCCATAATATTTACCAGAAAATCGGCCTCTACCAGAATCTGATAATCCATTCCATCAATATGATCATATGTATGATGATGGGCAATCAGATACTGAACCCGATCCGATACTGCCTGATCAAAGCCAAGCTTTGCAAGTAATTCCGCTGCAATTGCGGGTCCCTCTTTTTCCTGTAATTTCCCATTGCAATCCCCGTATTTCTCTTCGCAGAGATGAATTCCGATATCATGCGTAAGGGCAGCAGCTTCGAGAATAAACAGGCACCTTTCGTCTACATGCTCTGTTTCAGCAATGAGCTTCGCATAGCTGTGTACCTTGCAGAAATGCTGAATTCTCTTTGCATCTCCTCGGTATAATTCGATCATGGCCAGGTGTAATTCATTGATCATCTCCGTTCTTCCTCCGTCTGCATTCAGATAACCGTTGTCCATACCATTATAAACGACCATCCCTACATTTGCTCCAGTGTCTTTCCGTTTATAGAACAAATCCGCAACGAATGACGGCAGGGCTTGCGGGCATTGTCGGCTTTCCCGATGGAGAAAACACGCAGGCACTTATCAAAGACTACAAAGTGCGTCTGCGGGATTTGGAAAACAATATCTTGCAGTATTAAAACAATTATATAAAATTGAATTTATCAGCATCTCTATCTTGCTTTTCAGTTCCATAGGGATGATTTCGGCCGCCCGGATGCATCTCTATCGGACTCTTTTGCTCCACAGGGATTACTTTACCCCGGTCGGATGCATCTCTATCTGGTTCTTTTGTTCCACAGGGATTATTTCGCCCGGCTGAATGCATCTCTATCGGACTCTTTTGCTCCACAGGGATTATTTCGCCCAGCTGAATGCATCTCTGTCTGGCTCTTTTGTGCCGCAGGGATTATTTCGACCGCCCGGATGCATCCCATCACTGGAAGGCCATCGCTAAAAACATCTCTGCCAGGCCATTCCGTCAAATTCCTGTTTGCTGATGCAGAGCAGAGGCGGTAACTATTGATAAGTTCTCGCAAACCGATGAGGTACTGGACATGTTTCCACAAACCGATGAGGTCAAAAAGAGAGAAGTTCAGTCGTCTCAACGCACGTTGAGACAGTAGTACTGCTCACTAAGAAATCATAGAAAAGCGGTCAGAAACCGCATAAACACGGCACTTTTGCGACCTTTGCCTTGTTCCTTAATGGAGTAGGGTGAAGGTTGTTTTTTGTTTGATGGAGATACAATTCAGGCCTTGAGACTGGTAAACTGCTATTTTGGCGTTTTTGGGTGGCCGTGAGACTGCTAAACTACTCACATTTTAAGGTTGAGACTGCCAAACTGCTGAAAGAGGACAGAACCGGAAAATCTGGTCTGTCCTCAAATAGTTTAGTCCTTGTTGTATTTGACTTCGAATTCCTTGATTCGGCGCACATCATTGCCTACGGTATTTTCCTTCAGGTGAAGGAACTTAGAAATGCAGAAGCAATCCGTCTGGTACAGCTTATCGATCACTTAACAATCAGCACAGAGTTCAACAAAGAAGCATTTGAAAGCATGGTAGAGACTGCAATCGTGCATTCGAGAACAGACATCAGCTTCAAACTGAAATGCGGATTGGAGTTTCATGAGGAGGTGAAGCTGAAATGAGAAGCATACTTACGGTTACGAATTTAAAGACGGGAGGCCATGTATCCTTCCAGAAGAAGCAGAAAAAATCAGTCAGGCTTTCAATCTTTACCTTTCCGGCGAGTCATTAAGAGCGATCAGCAGGAAGACTGGCATCAACCGAAATCACATCGGAATTTCAAATATTCTCGCAGACGAGCGCTACAAAGGCACCGGGCTTTATCCGAAGATTGTGGAGGCGGACCTGTTTGACAAAGTGGCAGCATCCAGACCATCTGCAGCCCGGAGGCAGAATATACTGCCATTGAAGCAAAGGTACTTGAAGAATTGAGTGCCGGCCACGAGGCTGAACTAATCAATATCGAAGAACAGCTCAAAGAACTGCAGGATAAAGTAGTGAAGAACGTAAACAACAACGATGAGTTTGACAGCCTTGTAGATAAGATCGAGCAGTTGAGAAAGCAGAAGGAAGAACTCACCAGGGAGCAGGCGCAGGATCATCGAAATGCGGAATGTATCACAGAACTTAAAAAATCTATCGAAGCGGGAAAAGGCGAAGCACTCGCCTACAGCGATAAGCTGGTCAGAGATTTTATTGAGAAAATCGAGGTGTTTCCTAATACGCTCAGAGTCACCTTGAAAGCCGGCATCAGCACGATGGTGAAATTGTAAGAAGAGAGGATCGTCCTTCGCGACGATCTTCTTCTATATGGGGAAGCTATGATTTGCAGTATAATTAAGGTACAGAGCAAATCATCGCTTCGTTTAATACTGAATGTATTGGGCACAGAGGATGTTCTCTGTGCCTGTTTTATTTAGACAGACAAATCTAAATTTGTCCGGGAGGACGTTGAGAATGTCAGAAAAAGGAAAAGATATGAATATTTTTGATCGGGATTATAAGAATTGGATCAAGGATATAAGCAGTCGCTTTCGCAGAAGTCAGATTAAGGCGGCGACGCATGTGAATGAAGAAATGTTGAGGTTTTATTGGAGCTTGGGCCGTGATATCAATTTCAGACAGAATGAAAATAGTTATGGCTCTGATTTTTTTAGAAAATTAAGCGTCGATATGAAAAAGGAGCTTCCGGATGTCAAAGCTTTCTCTGTAACAAATCTTCACTATATGGTCTGGTTTTATGAATTATATCCCGATGCGATAAATTTACCCCAGCTTGGGGGAGATTTTAATGGACATCAGAATTTACCCCAAGCTGGGGTGAATTCTGATTCTCCTGTTTTTCATATTCCATGGGGCCACAATAAGCTGATCATTGATAAGTGCAAGGGAGATAAGGATAAGGCATTGTTCTTTGTGAAAGAATCTCTTTCTAACAACTGGTCGCGTGCGGTTTTGATGAACTTTTTGGATACGAACCTTTATGAACGCAAGGGAAAGGCGGTCACAAATTTTAAACTAAGCCTTCCTGCCGAGCAGAGTGATCTCGCACAGCAGATCACTAGGGATCCATATAATTTTGATTTTTTGACACTCAGGTCTGACTACAATGAGAAGGAACTGAAAGATGCTCTGATGGATAACCTTCAAGATTTTTTCCTGGAACTGGGAAAAGGTTTTGCGTTGCTTGGAAGAGAATATCGGTTGGAGGTCGGTAATACAGAACAATTTCTTGATATGCTTTTCTATAATGTTCAACTGCATTGTTATATCGTGGTAGAGATCAAGGTTAGAGACTTTGATCCAAGAGATATGGGACAGTTGACAACGTATGTGGCGGCTGTTGATGGGATGCTGCGTTCAGATAAAGATGCGCAGACTATTGGGCTGCTGATCTGTAAGACCAAAGATAATGTTCTCGCACAGTATGCAGCCAATGGTATCAAGTATCCGGTGGGAATATCAGAGTATGAACTTTCAAATGCGCTGCCTGAGGATTTTAAGTCATCTATGCCAACTATAGAGGAAATAGAGAAGGAATTGAAGGTTGATTGATCATCGCAACAAATTCCTGTTTTGTTGATGCAGAGCAGATGCGGTAACTATTGATAAGTTCCCACAAACCGATGAGGCGCTGGACATGTTTCCACAAACCGACGAGGTAAAAAAGAGAGCAGTTCAGACGCCTCAACGCATGTGGAGACGGTAGTATTGATGTCAAGGAAATAAAATTAAGTGCCAGAAAGCGGCGTATTTCCGGGCTTTTTCGAAGGTTTGGATCTGAAACCAGACTTCTGAAAAAGCTCGGTTGTTTTATATGGAAACATATCCACTGCAAAATGTGTGTCAGGTTGTAACCTCGGATTAGATGTCACGATTTGAGACAGTGGATTAGATGTCAGGCATTTTGGGTTGATTTTTGAAAAACGGAAAGGGTTGACAACCAATCTGGCAACTCGACAATTTTTGAGGGTTGCAGGCAGTGGAATAGATGTGAAGGGAAATTCGGTAAGTCGGAATTTTGGAGGTTATTATGGCTTTTGATTTTAAGAAAGAATTTAAAGAATTTTATATGCCTAAGAATAAACCAGAGATTGTAAATGTACCTAAGGCAAATTATATTGCAGTTAGAGGAAAAGGCAATCCAAATGAAGAAGGCGGGGCATATCAACAAGCAATCAGTATTCTATATGCTGTTGCATACACATTAAAAATGAGTTACAAGACCGATTATAAAATTAAAGGCTTTTTTGAATATGTTGTTCCGCCATTGGAAGGTTTTTGGTGGCAGGATGATGTCGTGGGTGTAGATTATACAAATAAATCTGCTTTTAACTGGATTTCTGTTATTCGTTTGCCTGATTTCATTTCTAAAGCTGATTTTGACTGGGCGGTAGAAACAGCAACGAAAAAGAAGAAAATTGATTGTTCGTCAGCAGAGTATCTTACGATTGATGAAGGATTATGCGTTCAAATTATGCACATAGGTTCTTTTGATAATGAGCCAGCAACCGTTGCTCTTATGGATACTTATATAGAACAAAATGGGTATGTCAATGATATTAACAAAGATAGATTGCACCACGAGATTTATATGTCTGATGCAAGAAAGGTTGCTCCAGAGAAATGGAAAACTGTAATTAGACATCCAATTAAGAAAGCATAAAATCGGAAGTTGTAGTAAAGGAGGTTTACAATGGGGTTTTGGATTTTTATGTTGATTATGGATTTGCTTCTTCCATTTACGATGATTGGTTTTGGAAGATATTTTATGAAAAAGGCTCCAAAGGAAATAAATTCAGTATTTGGATATCGGACTTCGATGTCTATGAAGAACAAAGACACATGGGAATTTGCTCATAAATATTGTGGTAAAGTCTGGTATGTCTGTGGAATGGTTATGTTGCCGATAACAGTAATATTCATGCTTTTAGTGATTGGAAAAAATGAAGATTGTGTTGGGAGTATAGGAGGAATTATCTGTGGTGTTCAACTTATTCCTTTAATTGGGTCTATTCTCCCAACAGAAATAGCATTAAAAAAGAATTTTGATAAGAATGGAACAAGACGATAAATTCCAATTTTCTTAATTGGATAAATCGGAATTTATGGAGGAAAATTATGGAGAAATACATCTACATCAACTTAAGAGAGCGCCCGGAACTGATGAAAACCGCTGCCGATTGGTTCCATAGCAAATGGGGCGTTCCAACAAAAGCTTATCTGGACTGCATGAACGCCTATATTCGGAAAGAAACCGAATATGGTTGGTATCTTTGTCTGGATAGCGACAAAATCATAGGAGGTATGGGTGTAATCGAAAATGACTTTCACAACCGAAAAGATCTTACACCAAATGTCTGTGCGGTCTATACAGAGAAAGACTACCGCTGCAAAGGTATCGCAGGGCATCTGCTCAATATGGTTGTGGAAGACATGAAAGCCAAGGGAATCACTCCGATTTATTTGGTTACCGACCATACCTCTTTTTATGAAAGATACGGTTGGGAGTTCCTGTGCATGGCACAGGGGGACGGCGAAGACCATATGACAAGAATGTATATTCATCGGTAAATTTCCAGTTTATTACAAGGAGAATTAGTCATGATAAGGAGAGCAATAGATAGAGATGCATCGAGAATTGCTGAGATATCAGTGTTCTCTAAGCGAATGAACTATAGAGAAATTTTTCGCGATGATATGGTTTCATTTGGTGAAATACAAGTTTATCCGTTGGCAAAAGAATACATCGAGCATCCAGAGATACTTAAGAATTTTTATGTATATGAAGATGATTTTGTTAAGGGGTTCATTCATATTCAAGAAACGCAAGTCTTGGAATTGTATGTCGATACGTTTTTTGTGAATCAGGGAATCGGAGGTAAATTATTGGATTTTGCCGTAAGTAGTAATTGTAATTCACTATGGGTTCTTGAGAAGAATACAAAAGCGCAGCGCTTTTATTTGCGACACGGTTTTACTCCAAGTGGAGGAAGAAAATTGGAAGTGGGAACGGAACAATTTATCATCGAAATGATACATTGAAGTTCAGCAGGTTATTCCGGAGTCAACTGTACCAACCTGCTAACAAAAATCAAGAGCTTTATGAACAGTTTTTTGTGATCATACAGTTGTTTATTTCCAAACATGCCAAAAAGGCTGGAGACAATCCAGCCTCAAAATAATTCTTTTCGTGGCATCCTTATTGTTGCTGATAAACAGCCATCACTCTGGCATAATAAATTCGCAGAAATTTATTGAGACCGGCGATTTTTGCCGCTTTCTTGCTTTTCCCTTCAGCTTCTTTCTTGAGTATGTAGTTATAAACAACGTTGTCTTCAGGCTCCCTATGTGATTTCAGAACGCGCATAACTTCATATCCGACTTTTCTGAGGGTCGATGATCCCCTTTTTGTAATCCTTCGCTGTGATCCAACAAACTGGCCGGACTCATAAGGTGGCGGATCTATTCCAGCCCAGGCTATTAACGCTTTTGCGTTATGCAGCCTTCGTACATCTCCGATTTCCGCTATAAGATTCGGAGCAAGGACATCGCCTACACCGCCCATGGAACGTACTGTAGAATACTCAGGAAGTGTTTTCGCAAGTTCCTGCATTCGTGATATGATACGAAATAGAGAACTGTCAACAGCTCTCAACACAGCAATTGCTTCCTGTACCAGCATTTTGGTCGATGGGGTATCGGAAGACAACGTGGGAATGCCATCAGATGCCGTTTCATAGACTGCTTCAGCCTGTGCACTGCTCTGGTGGTATTTCTTTTCTTTCGCCCACGCAAGATAGTCTTCTGTAAATTCTTCGCGACTCATTGACGTGATCAGGTCATAATGCCAGTACCTTTCTACGAAATCGCTCAGTTTATCCTTGTTACTGGCTTCATCCCAGCTGTTAAACATAGCTTTGATTCCCGGCATTACATAGTCGAGGATATGTGTGAGCTCCTGCAAGGACTTTACATGAAGTTCCATGTAATACCGGTATCTGCGCCCTAAAAGCTTGAGTTCAGCGTAAGTATTTTCATCGCCTTCATATTTCTGCAGTTTGAACCATCTATCGATCCCATAATTAGCGATCATTATGGAATCGAGACGGTCTGTCTTTGCTCCTCTCAGGCTGTTGTCCTTTGCATACTTCTTCATGGAATAAGGATTTATAACACTGACGAAATATCCCTTCTCCTGGAGAAATGTCAGAATCGGCAGATGATAGACACCGGTTGCCTCCATTACAACCCGTATCTCACCATCCAGTTTATTTAGCAGACCGGCCAGATCCTCCAATTCCTTTTCAACATGTTTTACTTCAAAAGGACTGCAGACAATCTCACCATAGGGCTTAAGGATGCAGACTGTGCTTTTCCCCTTTGATACATCAACTCCTACGCTTATCATTCCAACCTCCTGAATCTGAAATAGTAATTGTTCCAGCCGCACTTATTACCATCCAGTTTAGTTGGTTACGCGGGAGCGGATCCCTACCTGCTTAATCGAATGCTTATAATAAGGGGTTGGTTAACGGTTTTTGATGACGGATGTGAAGATCCAAAAAGAGCCACGTCAGACCAATTATACTCCCCTCATTATAAAAATAAGTGCAGTCGGAGTTAATTACTCTCCAACTACACCTTTATGGTACTAAAAGCACCTACCATTTTGATAGATGCTTTAATCATTTTTTATCTTTATCTGTATGATTTTATAAAATCATCTGGTGTAATCGCCGGAACCTCAGAATTTTCAAAATCTCTCACATTGCAGGTGATAATGTAATCAGCTCCGACATCCTTTGCACATTTATCCTGCAAACAATCCTCGAAATCCTCGAAGGAATCTTTTTCAATCGCATCAATAATTTCTGTCTGTGATGCGGTTGCGACAGTGAAGATTTCGCATATATCTTTCAGATTTTGTCTGCGAACACTGTCACTGCGCTTTCTTAGCACATACCAAAGAGTGGAAAGCGAATGGAATGCAATGTAACCAGTACATTCCCCAACTGCGCACTTTCTTACAATTTCCACAGACTGCTCAAGATACGGATCCTCGCGGTTCGTGATGTAATTCAGAAGGATGTTTGTATCAATCAATAATACCGAATTTCTCATTCATCGCTTCCTCCCTTTCAGAATCATAATCAATTGTCTCTGTAGCAGCCTTTCTGGATGCTTCAAGTCTTGCGAAAGCTTCTAATTTGCTATTGTTATTTGCGTGCGTATCTGAAAGCGGTGCCTTGATAATGAACGGAATGCTTCTTTCTCTTAATGCAGTTCTGGTAAAGGTTTCATAAAAAGTCTGCTTTGTCTGACCCATTGCATCAAGCATCGCTCCCAGTTCTTCATAAATAGAATCCTCTAATCTGATACTGATCGTTTTCATTGCAAGCATCTCCTTTCTTTATTTGAAATAAGTATATACCAAATTGACTCAAATAGCATGCAATAGCTTTCATTTTACTAAAATAGATCAAAGTCTTTCTGCGTGGCAATCTGCGCATAGCCCTTGTATTCATCATTGCTGCTCTCTGCGTACATGTCATTCACCATCCCGATCGTGAGAAGGTCAAGGTCTCGGATGGAAATGCCGAGCTGCACGCAGCGGAGCAGAAATAAGGGTGTGGTCATCGGGCGGTCAGTTGCGTGAAGTTTTTTTAGATTCCACATCTGTCTGGACATTTAAGCCCAGAGCTCGATGATCTTCGGAAGCACCTGGTAGATGGAGAAGGTGCTGAACTCATCAAGCCCTTCCTCTGGGTTGTCCGGGATGGTGGGATCTGCATGCTTTGCCATGATGTAGGCGATGTTCTCAAACATCTCAAGGGAGAACATATCGAGATGGGAAGAACCCTCATCCCCGTTTCCGACAGACTTTCCCAGCACATCGAGATCCTTATAGATATCCCGATGGAACTTGATGCGGTAAATACGCGGAATGGCGGAAGATGCCTTGAAGGGCACCTGCTTTCCGTCAATCTCAATCTTCTGAATCATACTCATAATCCAATCACTCTCTTACTGACTTCGTCGTCTTGGCCGCAGACTGCGGAGACGTGTCTGTGTTTTCCGCTGTCGGCATATAAACCGCTTTGTACCAATTTGCATAGGTTGTGGCATCCGTAGTGTTTCCGGTCTTTGCCTTGACCATGCCGTTTGCAAGCGGCACCGCCTTCAGAGACAGCTTCTCCGTCTGCATCTCCTTGGAATTCGCGAACTGGAGAAGATTGAAATGGTTCGGCTGACCGACAATAAATATCGTTTGGATCATGCAGTCACCGCTACACAGAAAACGATACTGAAGTCTTTCGGAATAGACACGGCGCTGGTCAAGTACTACGCAGAAGGGATCAGCAAGATCCTGAAAGAGGAGACATAAGATGGCAAGGGGAAGAAAGGTTGGGACGACAGATGCGCTGCAATCTTCGAATTCATCCGTGCGGATGCTGTGAGGCAAGAAGAATAGAGAAAAGTCTCCTTTTTGTGCAAACATTACAAAAGGAGATTTTTAAGGTGTAAAAAAAGAGGAAGTTGACATTCCTCCTTCCTGCAAAAAAGATTTTGCTAAACAATGCTTGCAAATGCTTGCAATTAACACTCGCTTGGATATACTATACTCAAAGGAGTGTGATATATATGGCAAATACAACAGCTGTTTATGCCCGTATTGATACAGGGCTAAAAGAAAATGCCGAAGAGATTCTTTCTCAATTAGGCATTACGCCATCTAGTGCAATTCAGATGCTGTATAGTCAGATTGTATTAACCAGAGGTCTACCGCTTGACCTGCATTTACCTCCTACTAATCCAACTGCAATTGGTGGTATGAGTAGAGAAGAACTTGATGCAGAGTTAAGAAAAGGTGTTGAGTCATTAAAATCGGCAAAAACCTATACGGCAGATCAGGTTGATGCAGAATTGGCTAAGGAATTTGGCATATGAATGACAGGTATTCTGTAATCTATAATGAGGAAGCACGAAAAGATATTAAAGAGATTTATACTTATATTGCTTTTAAGTTAATGGTTCCTATTACTGCCGAGGACCAGATAAACAGAATTAGAAAATTGATCCATTCTCTTGATTGCATGCCTTCAAGATATCCAATTGTTGAATGGGAACCATGGAAGAGTTATGGAATGCATAGAGCACAGGTGAATCATTATGTTGTCTATTACGAAGTAGATGATAGTCAGATGGAAGTGATAATTATCAGAATATTCTATGATGGGCAAGATGTAGAAGGTATTACGTCACATATTAGTACTGATAATTGAATATTTAAGGAACAGTCATGATGATAGTGCTGTTCCTTTTATATTTTAGGATAGAAAACTCTAAACATATGCAAAATCTATTCTAAAATATATTTTTTTAACACCTTTTTTAAGGCATTATAAAACCTCTATTCAAGACATAAGTTGAATAGATAGTGTATAATAGACATATCTTTGATACATAGAAAGGACGAATAATAATGAGATTATTTCATTTATCTGATCTTCATATTGGCTTAAAGCTGATGAATAGAGACTTAACTGAAGATCAACAATACATATTTAATAAAATTGTACGTTATGCAAAAGAAAGACAACCTGATGCGATTATGATTGCAGGAGATATTTATGATAAGGCTGTTCCTAGTGCTGAAGCAGTGAGTTTATTTGATGATTTTGTGACTTCTTTAAAGGAAGCAGTACCCCAATCTACTATTATGATGATTTCTGGTAATCATGATAGTGCTCCTAGAATAGATTGTTTTAGACAGGTACTACTTAAACAGAACCTCTATATGGTAGGTAACCCTCCTGAAAAAGAAGAAGATCATATTGAAAGAATTACTTTAAATGACAATTATGGACCTGTACATTTCTACCTTCTTCCTTTTGTGAAGCCATCCATGGTTAAAAACATTATAGGCACTAACGATGGAAGAAATTATTCTTATAATGAAACACTTAAAAAATTAATAGAAAGAGAAGAAATAAATACAGAGGATAGAAATGTATTGATTTCTCATCAGTTTTATTTACCTGTTAATAAGAAAGCAGAAGAAATAGAACGTGCAGATTCTGAAATACGTACTGCAGGTAATATTGATGAAGTGAGTGGAGAAGTTTTACTTCCTTTTGATTATGCTGCATTAGGGCATATTCATAAGCCTATGAAGGTAGGAAGTGACTTGTATCGTTATTGTGGGACACCTCTCGCTTATTCTATGAGTGAGGCAGGACAGGATAAAGGTATTATTGAAATAGAAATGAAAGAGAAGGGTATTGTAGAAACACAGGTTCTTCCTTTAAAGCCACTCCATGAGTTAAGAATTATTGAAGGGGAATTAAAGGATGTATTAGAACAGTCTTGCGATGATTTTGTGAGAGTTGTACTCACTGATAAAAAGGATCTCAATATCTTTGAAATGCAGGAGAAATTAAAGAATGCCTTTCCTCGATTATTAGAAATTAGAAGAGAAAATATAAGAAAGAATAACTATCAGGCAGTTGTAAAGAAGGATGTCAAGATGGATCCATTTTCTTTATGTACTGATTTCTTAAATGGTGTTGATGAAGAAGAAAAAGAACTTCTAGAAGATATTATCAACCATGTGAAGGGAGTATAATATGAAGCCTATTAAACTTGTAATGGAAGCTTTTGGGTCCTATGCATCTAAAACTATTATTGACTTTAGTGAACCAAATCAGAACTTATTCTTAATTACTGGAGATACTGGTGCAGGTAAAACGACAATCTTTGATGCAATCGTTTTTGCATTATATGGTGAAAGCAGTTCGACTCTTAATAAAAAGACAGGAACTCTTTTGCAGAGCCAATTTGCTTCATTAGATGTCAAACCCTATGTAGAACTTACTTTTTCTCAAGGATATGGTGATGATGAAATGATTTATACGATTCATCGTATTCCTCAGCATTATACTTATTATAAAGCAGGGGCTAAAAAGGGCTTGAGAAAAGAGAAAGCTGAATCTGGAAGTATCGCATTAATGATGCCGGATGGGTCTGAGTATCCGCAGAAGGAAGCCAATAAGAAGATTATTGATATTATTCATTTGACTAAGGAACAGTTCATGCAGGTCGCAATGATTGCTCAGGGTGAGTTCATGGATGTATTACGTAAGACATCGAATGAAAAGAAGGAAATCTTTAGAAAACTTTTCCATACAGAAATCTATAATGATATTGTAGAAGAACTCAATCAACGTAGAAAAGAGACTGAGAAGAGTATTGGTGATATCAAGACAAAATGTATGAGTGAAGCAGGGCATTTAAGTGTAGATGAAGGATATGAACAATTGGTATTCTATATTGAAGCAATTAAAAGAGGGGAAATCACTTATTTAGATGAACTTGTACAAGAATTAGAAGTTTATTGTAAGATTCAGGAAGAAAAACTGAATGAACAGAAACAATCTTTAAATAAAACTGAAAAATTAAAGGAAGAGAAGAAATCTCAATTAGATAAGGGTAGAGAACTGATTGATGCTTATTCAAATTTGGAAGTAGCGAGAAAGCAGTTAACTGCTTTAGTTGTACAAAAAGAAGTGATTGAAAATAACTATAAGATGGCTTCAAAGATTAATCATGCTTATAAGATCAAACAGGCATATGATGCTTATGTAGACGCTGATAAGCAATTGAAATTAACGCAAAGTAAACTCGATGAAGAGTTAAAAAGAGAGCCTGAACTGCGTTCAAAGTATGAAGAACTAAAAGAAAAGGATAATCGTGCTGATATAAAACACGAAGAATTTGTTAGATATTGTACACAAGGAACGGATAAAGCGAAGAAAGATTTAGATAATAGAAAAACATTAAGTGATAAAACAAAAGAAAAGATGATTAAATACTACGCTAACAAAAAAAGAGATAAAGTAATACCTTACGTTGTATTTCAAGCACAAGATGAAGATACTGTTGTAACTATGTATGAATCAGGCAAAGTTATGTTTCAAGGATCTAGTGCAGATGTAGACGCTACTATGTGGAAAGAAATGGATGGACAAAGTGATATAAAAGAAGAATCTAAAGATACTTTGAAAAAATACTATAATTGTTCCTCTATTGGTTCAGATGAAGTTGGTACTGGCGATTACTTCGGTCCTATTGTTGTTACAAGTTGCTTTGTAAAAAAAGAAGATATTCCATTTTTAGAATCGCTTGGAATTAAAGACTCTAAAAAATTAGATGATAATAAAATACTAAAAATAGCACCTGAACTTATTAAAAAGGTTCAATATAAAAGCATTATTCTAAATAACAGTGAATACAACGCAAGATATAATAGCTCATATAATATAAATAAAATTAAAGCAATTATGCATAATAAAGTTTTATTTGAAATGGTTCACACAGTAAATGAGCATTATGATTATATAATAGTTGATGAATTTGCAAGAGAAGCAAGATATTATGACTATATTAAAGAAAGTCCTAATGTTCAAAGGGGTATCACTTTTATGACTAAAGCAGAAGATAAAAACCTAGCTGTTGCTTCAGCATCAATTATAAGTCGTTATATTTTTATAAAAGAATTTGATAAATTAAGTGATTCACTACATATACCTCTTCCTAAAGGCGCTGGTGATATGGTTGATAAAATTGGTATGGAAGTTGTAGAAAAATATGGAAAAGAAAAACTTAATGAAATAGCAAAACTAAATTTTAAAAATACTGAAAGAATACTAAGAACTTGTATATTTTAAGTTCTTTTTATTTTAAAAATAGAGGCTACTCCCCTATTCATTAATGTTACTACTATAAAAATAATAATTATTGTTATTATCTAACTTAAAGGTATAAGTAATAGAGCCACCGTCTTTTATATAGTCATTATAATTAAATTTTTCAATTTGACTAGTACTTGGATAATCTATACTTTTAAGTATTTTTTCGTGATATATGTCTTTATAAATATTGATTCCAGTAATATCTTTTCCATTTTCAGATATTTCCTTTTCAACAAATATAAATTTTTCATTAATTGTTATCTGTTTATTAGCATTATCAATATTATAATCTTCTAATTTATAATAGAAAGGTTTTATTTGTTCATCTGTTTTCTTAAAACCATTAATTCTACTAATTATATATTGATTTTTTTCTTTATCAAAGCTTATTGTCATTATACTATTTTTTAATATTTTATTAGTGAAGATACTAACTTCTTTGGAATTGTCGTATGTTGTGTTTTCACCAAACATAGTTTTAATATAACCGTTATATATATCTGCATCAATAGAATAAGTTTTATCATCTATTTTATTT
>OIZL01000969.1_pt1 | contig 17768 bp, 22 predicted proteins | sample 1588541 | NCBI WGS metagenome assembly OIZL01 (sample SAMN03283285) | human gut metagenome | biome: human-associated habitat; material: feces | host: Homo sapiens | place: Peru | collected 2012 | reverse complement strand
TTCATATATCACAATTAGATATTAATAGAGTTAATAAGACTAGTGATGTTGTTAATGTTGGCGATGAAGTGGTGGCAATAGCTACGGGATATGATAAGAAGGGTAAACTTAATTTATCTCGAAAAGAGGTTTTACTTAGAAATAGGCCTAAAAAAGATACTACAATGAATGATGAAAAGAAAGTTTTAGAACAAGAATAGTTCTAGACAACTTTCTTTTTTTATGGTATTATTGTTTTATGATATAGGGTGATTGTGATGGAAGAGAGAAATGTTACTGAAAAAGTAGTTCAGATAGATGAAAAGATGTCATTAAGAGAGAAGAAGATAGCAGAGTTAAAACAGATGAGGGAACAGTTAATAAAGATGGAGGAGCTTAGTGATAGGAGACAGGAAGAAGGTAATTTGAAAAGACAAGGTAGTGTTTACTTTAAGACTTTAATTACAGTGTTTTTAGTAATAGTTTTGGGAATAGTGATAGCAAATTTGTTAGTTAGATAATAAAAGGTTATAATTAAAAAGAGACTGATAAATCAATCTCAGAAATTTTAATTATAACCTTTTCTCTTATATTCATCATATAATTCTTTGAATCTTTCAAAGTGAATAATTTCTCTTTGTCTTAGGAATAGTAAGATGTCAATAACATCTTGATCGTTAGTTAGGTTTATTAGATTTTCGTAAGTGGCTCTGGCTTTTTGTTCAGCAGCCATATCTTCGGATAAGTCTGCTAAAGGATCACCGGTAGCAGCAAAGTATGCGACAGTAAATGGAACTCCTGAAACATCAGTTGGGTAAAGTGCCATACCGTGTTCAGCATAATGGGTGTCTAAGCCGGCTTTTTTTAATTCTTCAAGGGTTGCGCCTTTTGTAAGTTGGTAGATCATAGTTGAGATCATTTCAACATGGGCTAATTCTTCGGTACCAATGTCTGTTAAAAGGGCTTTTCCTTTGTCATCTGGCATAGTATATCTTTGATTTAGGTAACGCCAAGCGGCTGCTAATTCGCCGTTTGCACCGCCGTATTGGGTCACTAAATATTTAGCCATTTTTAAATCTTTGTTTTTGATGTTAATAGGATATTGTAGGGTTTTAACATATTTCCACATTATTTTGTTCCCTCCCAAGGCCAACGATTTTTTACCCATAACCATGTTGGACTTTCTAGATAGTTGCTAGATAGAGATAATGGTCCATAGTTTTTTTCATATTCGTTTTTGATGTTTTTAGATTCTTTTAAATATTGATTATATAAATTAATCATATTTGAATCAGATGAATAAATATCTAAGTATAAATCTAATTCTTTCATAGCAAAGGAATATTTCATAAGTTGATATAGTAATTCTTCTTGTTTATTTGATGGTGATAGGGGACGATATTTGTAATTCTTGTATGGAAGATAAAGATTATTAAATAGATTTCCTCTAGATAGGGCATTGTCTAGACTTCCTAGTGATGGATTTACTTCTTTTGAAGTAGGATTCATATTGAAGTTATTAGGAATGTTATCTAGGGGATTAAAGGTATTATTAAATTGTCTATACCAAGTTTCTGGTATTTCATAATAGTTATTATTCATTGTTTCCTCCCATATTAAGATATGTTAATAGTAATAGTTTGTATAGTCTTGTGCCTATATCATATACATAGAGGTATCTGGTTCAGTATAATTATTATAATTGTCTTTATTGTTTTCTAGTCGTGAGATTCTTTGTTCTAATTTTTTAATTTTATTTTCTAGATCGTTTAGGCGATAGAATAGGTCGTTATTTGGTATAGGATTATTCATCATTGGGGGAGCTATAAAGTTATTTGAGGGGGTATTATCATAAAAATTCATATAATCACTTCCGCTATATTATATTCGTAAAATAGAAAGATGTTAATTGACTAGTTGATTTTTTTTATTTATAATTAATTTGGTGATGTTATGAGACTTAGAAATGTTAAGGGTGCAAATGAGATAATTGTTAATGGAAAATATTATGTATTAGATCCTTTTAGTAATATTGGATCTTGGAAGAGGGTATTTGGAAATAATAAGCCAATATATATAGAAATAGGTATCGGGAAGGGTAATTTTATTATAGAGAATGCTAAAAGATACCCAGATATTAATTTTATTGGGATAGAGAAGTTTGATAGTGTAATAGTAAGAGCAATTCAGAAGTCGAATGAATTAGAATTAGAGAATTTAAGAATAGTAAGAATGGATGCGAAAAGATTGGGAGAGATTTTTTCTAAGGAGATTGATTTGATATATTTAAATTTTTCTGATCCGTGGCCTAAGGATAGGCATAGTAAGAGAAGACTTACTAGTAGAGATTTTTTATTAATTTATGATAAGATATTTAGAGATGATAAGCAGATTGTAATGAAGACAGATAATATTGATTTATTTAATTATTCAGTTGATAGTTTAGAGGAATATGGTTATGAGATTGTGGATATGAATAATGATTTGGATTGTTTGAGTGAAGATAATATTATGACTGAATATGAAGAAAAATTTTATAATAAGGGACAGAAAATTAATAAATTGGTAGCTATAAAAAAGAATAATAAAAATTGATGAAAAAAGATAAAAATTCAACAAATTAGTTGAATTTTTGTTTTTAGTATGATAGAATTATGTTATATAGAATATGAGGAGGTATTTTGTTATGGCCTTTGGTAAAAAAATTAAAGAAATAATATCGGATGAAGATACACAAGAAGATTCTTACTATACGACTGATAGTGTTAGTATTCCTTCAGGAATGGGAAAGATGATCTTATTAGAACCAAGAGCGTTTTCAGAGAGCCAACAAATAGCGGATCATTTAAAGAAAAGAAATACAGTAGTAGTTAATATGAAGAGAGTTACACCAGAACAAGCAAAAAGAATTATAGATTTCTTATCTGGAACAGTGTATGCTATTGGAGGGGATTTGCAAAAGATTGGTGTAGGAATATTTTTATGTACGCCAAAAAATGTTAATGTAGAAGGTTCTATATCAGATGAAGATAATAGTAAAAAAGCTGAAGATATGGATATTGACTAGGTGGATGTATGAAGAGATTTAGTATAGTAGAAAAGGGTTATGATGTTGATGAAGTTAATAGATTTATTGATATTGTAATAGAAAGACTAGAGAAACTTAATACCGAAAATACGACTTATGCTGCTAAGATTGAGAGACTTAATGCAAGAATTCAGGAAAAAGAAAATACTATTGATGGACAAGATGTTAAAAAGTTGGAAAAAGCAATATTGGCTGTTCAAGAAACTAGTGATAGAATGAAGGAAGTTGCAAAGGAAGAGGCTAGAATTATTGTTGAAGAGGCTAAAAATAATGCTAATTCAATTGTACACGAAGCACTTATTAAGGCAGAGAAGACTGAACAAGAGAGAATTTTGTTAGAAAAAAATATGAGAATATATAAAGAAAAAATAAAATCAATGATAGAGGCTCAACTTAGAATTGCTTCGGATTTGGATAAGGTAGAGTTATAACGGAGGAAGAAATTATGGATGAGATAAGAATAGTGGAAGAAAGAATAAATGAAATAGATAATGTTCTTGCTAGTGTAACTATTACTGATGCTGAAAGAATGGATAATTTAGGTATTTATAGAGAAGCACTTGATAAGTTAGAAGATAAAGTTAAGAAATTTGTTGAAGAAAATATTGAGAAGTGTCAAGAACTTACTAGAAGAGTTAATGATAATGATGAAATAAATGTAAGAATGGATTTAGAAGAATTAACAAAAAATGTAGTAAGATTAGATGGAATTAATAAGAGAATAAATGATAAAAATAGTAAATATAATGTTTGGGCTGATGGCAATAGATTAGTAGATGAGAGATTAAAATATAGTCTAAAGGAATTAAGAAGTAGATTAGCTACGGTTAAAAAAGTTCATATAATGAAATGTAATTCAATGATTAGAAATATTAATAAAAAGGTTGCTGAATTAAAAGGTAAGAGTATTACTTCAGAAGATATATTGCAAGATATTGATAAATTAAACTTATTAGAGGAAAATGATAGAAGTATTATTAGATACAATCAATATAGATATTTATCAGAAATAAATGTAGAAGAAATAAATGAAACTTTAGAGAATATTAAGAAAATAGAAAATAGATTAAGTAATAAGATAGGTGTTAGTATAGAAGAAGATAAACTAGAAGAGGAATTAACTAGATTAGAGGATGATTTTCATATACTTTTTCAAGAATATGAAAATATAGCTACTAATATGGATAGAAAAATTATAAATCTAGATGAGTTTAAAAATAAGGTTATGAATTTTTCTAAATTAGGATTAGTTAATTTGAAAATGAGATTAATTAATGCTAAGGGAAGTATTAATGAGGGTAAATTAATAGATTTAACTAATAGATTTAAAGAATTAGATGAAAAAGTTAAGGCACTTGAATTAAGTAAGTTATATGAAGTTAAGAAGAGTATTGATAGTAAAAAGAAGGATTTGGAAAGAGAAATCGAAGATATATCTATACGAGTAACAGATATGATTAATAATAATATTACGAGATTTGGCGATTCAGAGATTAGTAGTGAGATGGCTAATTTATTTGATAAAGAGTTAAATGAATTTATTATTAAGATAGAAGAACTTGAAGATAAGATTAATGATTTTGAATATAAAGAAGGCAATGAAAAACAGTCTTTGATAGATAAAATAAAAGAAATAAAAGATAAAATTAGTAAAACAAAAGAAGATTATAGATTAAACATTATTCAAGAGGAAATAAATATGAATGTTTTAGATAATTTGGAGAAGTTAGAGAAAGCTGTTCTTGATCTTGGGGAAGTATTAGATAAGTGTGATACACCAATTAATAAAGAAGATAGAAAGAAGATTAACAAAATATTTAATGGAATTGAACGTGATATAAGGCATTTGGAAAAAGAGATTGTTCATTATAAATCTTCAGATGTGGAGTTTTTTGAAGATAAGATCCAGAGATTAAATAATCTTAAAGAGAAAATGGATGTATTGAGAGTTACTTATAGTAATAAGTGTCCACTTAAGATTAAAGCTTATAAATCGGCAACAAATTTTTATAGGAAATATAAGAAGGTTCCATTAGTAGTAGCTGGGTTATCTTCTTTGGCAATAACTATGAGAAGTTTATTAACAATACCACTTATTGCTGCTAATGAGATAATGGCTAGTGCTTTAGGTAAGGGTGGAATCGTATTTAAGAAAATAAATAAGATATTGATATATTTATCTGGAGTTAAAGAGCAAGATGGAGTATTAGTGATGGCTAATGGAATGAAGATTGATTCAAGTAGTGTTACTTCGTCACTTCTTAAGAGTGTTATGACAGATGGCGTAGAACTTAAGACAGTTCTTCCAGTAATAGATTCGATAAAGAAAGTATCTGCGAAGATTAAATTAAAAGAAATGAAAGAAAAGCTGAATGCAAAAAAAATAGATAAGCTTAATAAGAGAAAAGAAGAAATAGAGAAAGAGATTGAGAGAAGAAGTATGGGGGGTAGAAGGTAATTATGGTTGATAATATAGTATTACTTGAAGATGATAAGAAATATGTAATATTAGATGAAAAGGTATTAAATAATGTTAAGTATTATTATGGTTTAAGACTTACTGATAAAGAAATACCTACGAATATGTACTTGTTCTTTAAGGAGTCAACTCTTAATGATGAAACTTATCTTACTCCGGTAATAGATGAAAATATGAAGAAAGTGTTATTGACGACGTTTACTGTTAACTATCTTGATAGAGTTTATGATAATATTTAGGAGGTATTTAAGATGAATGAAGTTAAAAATAAAGAATTTATTCTAATTAGTTGCGTGGCTTGTTTAGTAATAGTTATGTTGATATTGTATTTTTCTGGCTTGAATGTTGCTAAGGGAAGTTATGGTGCTGAAGACGATATGGAGTCTAGTTATGAGTGCCCGGCAGGTTATAAACTATCAGGATATAAAGATTGTATACCAAGTGCATGTAATGGTAAAACATGTAGAGTTAAGTGTGAAAGAGCAACATCTAATTGTCAACTAATTCTGCAAGAAGGAAGATATGTTTATTCTATAAATTTTGAAGCTAAATGGAATAAAAAAATTTGTACAAAGCATATAACTGGTGATTCTAGTGTTTGTAATAGCATGCCCACATGTGAATGTCCTTTTACGAATGATTTAATAATTTCTGCTACTAAAAAATCTTCTGGTCCATCACCTTCACCATCACCTTCACCATCACCTTCACCATCACCTTCACCATCACCTTCACCAGGAAATAATAAGATAACTATTAAGTTTTATAATGGAAACGCTATGGTTAAAGAGGAATCTTGTGTAAAAGGTAGTTGTAATTCTTTTACAGCACCTGGGCCACAATCAATTACTAGAAGTGGTTATTCATTTTATAATAGTAGTAAGGAATATGAGTTCACTGGTTGGGGTAGCAGTTCTTGTTTGACTACTGTAGGTTATGGAGCTTCTTATTCTGCATATCATAATTTTGATAATAAAAGTTTAGCAGCTTCAGCAAAGTATTATGCTTGTTATAGAGAAAAGAAAACAGTTGAAGAACCTGATAATTTTGATGTTAATAAGTGTAATTTTTCTCAAGAGTTTACGGTTACGTATGATGTGAATTATAAAAATTGTAAATATATTAATATTTGGTATAATAATTCACAATCTGAGAGAACAGAGGCTAATGTTAAGGCTTGCTGTATAGCTAAAGGTTGGACTTGGGTTGGATATAATTTTAATGAATATGAGTATTGTGTAAAATGTGGTGGAGGTTCACCATCACCATCTAGTCCAAGTTCTCCATCTAATCCAAGCTCACCTTCAATACCAAGTTCTACACCATCAAGTATGCCAAGTAGTTCGTCTGTTATAGATGAAAATCCACAGACTGGTTCTATAGCAATATTTATGGTATGGGTAATAGCTCTTGGAGCATTAGTATATTCATTCTTCTATTTTAAACAGAGTAGATTTGAATAATAATTAAATAAGGATAAAAAGCGATGGGTGAACATCGCTTTTTTGGTAGGTGAATATGAAAAAATATATTAAATATATGTATCCAGTAATTGGGACGTTAGTTATTATTAGTATTATATATATGTTAAATGGATTATATCCTTTTGGTAGTCATTCTATTGTACAAGTAGATGCTGATTATCAGTATATACCAGTGTTATATCGAATATATGATTTTTTACATTTTAAAGAGGGTATTATATATGATGATATTGGGTTTGGAAATAATATATATACTTCTTTGATGATACAAGGTAGTTTATTTAGTCCGATTAATTTAATGTTATATTTTGTTAAGAGAGATAATATAGTGAATTATTTTAATATTATTTTAATGGTTAAGATATGTTTAATTAGTTTAAGTAGTTATATTTATATAGATAGAAAGTTTAAGGTTAGTAATTTTTATAAAGTTTTATTTTCTATATTATATGGTTTTTCTGGGTGGGTATTGCTTAATTATTTTAATATTATGTGGTTAGATTCGGTAATATTATTTCCTTTAATTATAATGCATTTGGAAGAATTGATAAAAAATGATAAGTGTATGGGATATATTATCTTTTTAAGTGGAAGTTTAATTATTACGTATTATATTAGTTTTTATATTTTGATATTTATTATCTTTTATTCTTTTCTTTTAATATTTTTGTTTGTAGATAAGAAGAGGGTAAAAAAAGTAATATTTAATTTGGGAAAGAGTACAGTTATTGCTATATTGATTAGTTCTTTTAGTATATTGCCAACATTGTATCAAACTTTTATATCAGAGAGATTTACTAATGTTGGAAGTAATCAGATATTTTATAATTTTATTAATAAGTCTTTGTATTTAATGTTTTCTAGTGTGTTTTTGGTATATTTTATTAGTTATATGTTTAAGTATAGAAGTGATAAAAAAAGAGTATATTTTTATTTAGTTTTATTTATTTTGTATGTTATTGGAATGTTTATTGAACCGATTAATTTAGCAATGCATGCTGGTAGTTATTGGAGTTTTCCTTATAGGTATTCTTTTATTACAATATTTATATTAATGAATGGTAGTTTATTTTATATAGAGAAGTTTATTAGGGATAGGGAAGATAGGTATGGCGTATATAAACTAATTATTGTTATATTGTTGGGAATTGTTAGTTTAATGTTAGATTATTTTTGGTATAAAGAGATTCAGGATGGAATGATTATTTTAGATTTTGAAAATAGGGAATTATATTTTAAGATTGTTATAATATTTATAATACTTTGTTTGATGAGTGTTGTAAGTTTATCTTTTGGAAAGAGGAATAATAGATATTTTTCGTTTTTGTTTACAAGTATTATTAGTATTTTTGTTTATAGTTCTTTTTCAATGTATTATGGCGAGGGATATTTTTTAACTAGAGAAGCGAATGAGATTAATAGTAATATTGGGATTGTTAGAGATGATATATATCGATATAAGATGGATTATGGGGTATATACTCCAGACTATGGATTTATGTATAGAGTGGGGACTTTAGATAATTGGTTACATATTATTCCGAAGGGGTTAAATGAAATATATGGAAGACTGGGGTATAAGAATAAAAATACTTGTATTAGAAGTTATGGAGGAACTTTATTTAGTGATTGGTTATTTAATGTTAAATATATAATTAGTGATAAGATACTGGATAATGATTTATATGATTTAATTGGTAAATATAGAGGGAATTATTTGTATCAATATAAATATGATATAGGATATGGAGTATTATTTAATAATGATAGTAATATGGGGGTAGATGGTTATAATTTTGATTTACAGAATGAGATATATAAGAAACTATTTGAAACAAATGATGATATTATTAAGATAGATAATTATAGTTATGTTGTTAGTGATAAAATTATTAAGATAGATTATAAGATAGAGGAAAAGGGTAATTTATATCTTAAAGTGGATAATTCAAATGATATTATTAAGGTTAATGGAGAAGAGATTATGGTATATGAAGATGGAGGATATATTGTTGATTTGGGAGTGTATTCTTCTTCGGTGATGATTGAAATTAGTACTTTTGATGGAAGGCCACTAGATGTTCAGTTAGGTTTTATTAAACTTAAAGATATTATGACTTTAGAGAAGGGTAATATTAGTGTTAGTAGGGTTAGGAATGGATATGATGTAGTTGTTAATGATAATTTGATGAATTATATTTTCATACCTATTAATAATGTTAGAGGGTTAGAAGTGATGGTTAATAATAAGGAGGCTCAGAAGGTAGATTTTGTAGATAATTTTTTGGTATTAAAGATTAATAAGGGAGATAATAATATTGAGATTAGGTATCATATGCCATTATTTAGAGTGGGAATTATTCTTTCTTTGATAGGAATTGGTTTATTTTTAATAAATAATAAGATTACGGGTGGAGAGTTTATTTATAGGATAAGTTATTATTGTTATTTGTTTTTGGTTTGTTTGGTATTTATATATATGTATGTTTATGCATTATATAAATATATGAATTGAAATTAAAAGGTCATACGGATTAGTGTATGACCTTTTAATTAATCGTTTAGCTAAAGGTTTATTTTTTATTATGTTGTTGAAATATTTGTAATATTTTAGTATAATTAAGGCAAGAGGTTAGTAGTATGAGGTATTTTATAACATTTTCGTATGATGGTAGTAATTTTTGTGGATATCAGAGACAGCCTAGAGAGAGAACTGTTCAAAAGGTAATGGAAGATGCTTTAAAGGAAATTAGTGGTGGAGATAGCGTTAGTGTGTGTGCTTCTGGAAGAACTGATGCTTTAGTACATGCGATTAATCAAAAAGCTACTTTTGATTTGAAAAAGGAGATTAGTCCTGAGAAATTGTACCGAGCACTTAATTCTTTGTTACCGGATGATGTGTATGTTAAGAAGGTACAAGTGGTAAATGATGATTTTCACGCTAGATTTAATGCGATTGGAAAAGAGTATATTTATAAAATTAATATGGGAGAATATGATCCGATAGAGAGAAATTATTGTTATCAGTATTGTTCAAAGTTAGATTTAGCAGCAATGGAGAGGGGACTTAAATATTTAGAGGGAGAACACAATTTTAAATCTTTTACGAAGAGTAATGATGAGGTTGTTGATTATGTTAGAAAAATTAGTCAAACAGCTCTTGATAGAGATAGTAAGGATATAAATAAGATTACAATTACTTTTGTGGGAACTGGTTTTCTTAGATATATGGTTAGGAATATGGTAGGTCTTCTTATTGAGATTGGTGAGGGAAAGAGAAAGCCTGAGGATATTATGGAGATATTTAGGTGTGAGGATCGAACGATGGCTGGAAAAACTGCTCCGGCTTGTGGATTATATTTAAGGAATGTTTTCTATTAGACTTGATTTATATTTAAAAAAAGTGTAGAATACTAGTATGGGAGGTAGAATATGAAAAAGACAGATTATATATTAATTGGTTTAGTTTTAGTTATAATAATTGGAGCTATATTTTCAACGAGAGGTACTAAAGCACAGGAAGCAATTGAATTTCCGCTTAAGTTAAGTGGAAAGATTGGATCTAATCAAGTTACTTATAATGATTATAAGCAAATGGTAGATAATAATGAGAATTTTATAATTATTATAGAGAGAGCTGGATGTGGATATTGTCAGATGTATATGCCTATTGTTAAGGAAGTTGCTGATGAGAAAAAGGTAGCTATTAATTATATAGATACAGATACACTTACACAAGAAGAATATAATGCATTAGCTACAGAAAATGATTATTTAAAGAAGAATCGTTGGGGAACTCCGACAACATTGTTTATGCAGGGAAGTAGGGTTATAGATTCTATTGATGGATATGTTGAAAAAGATACATTTGAGAAATTCTTAGATGGAAGAGTTATATTAGGTGAATAAGATGAATAACAGTAAAGGTTATAACAGTTATGAATTTGTTAAGGAATTTATGAAGAAATATCCGATGACTATTGCTTGGAGATTGAAACGTCATTGTAAGGTAATAGATCAGTTTTTGAATCCTGGTGAAAAGATATTGTATGCTTTTCCGGGTCAAAAGAATGATAGGGCAGTAGATTGGGTTAATACTTATGTTTATGCATTTACGAATAAGCGAATACTATTGGCAACAAAAAGAGTTTTATTTGGATATTTTGTTAAGTCAGTAACGCCTGATATGTATAATGATTTGACAATACATAAAGGTATTATTTGGGGAAGAGTTACAATTGATACGGTTAAGGAAATTATAACTATTACAAATATAGATTCAAGAGCACTTAGCGAAGTAGAAACTAATATAACTGAGATTATGCTTAATAATAAACGAGAGTTTGCGAAAGAGAATGAAACTAAAAAATAGTTTTTTCTCTTTTTCTTATGTCTTTTTTATTATTTTGGAATAATCTATATTGGGAGTGATTAAATTGTATGATACTTATGTGGTTTTAGAAAATGATACGATTAATAGTATATCTTCTAAATTTAAAACGTCACCGGAGGTTATTTATCAGTTAAATGGTTATGAGTTTGAATTAAAACCGGGAATGACAATTGTGGTTCCTAGGGTTACTAGTAAATACTTTGATTATTATAAGGTTAGTAAGGGGGATACTCTATATCAAATAGCAAAGGATAGTGGAATAGATCCTAAGTTGTTAGCACAACTTAATGGAATTAATATATATGATTATATTTATCCTGAACAGGTTTTATTAGTTCCTAAGGCGGGATCAATATTATATATTACGGCAGTAGGAGATACTTTGGCAGAGGTTGCTAAAGGACTTAAAACTAATATTTCGGAATTAGCTATGCAAAATGAGAAAATTTATTTACAACCGGAACAATTAATTGTGTATAAATATAAATAGTTTAATGATTTACTTATGAAATTTTATTTGATATAATTACATTAGGATAGGTGATAGATATGGTATTTAGGAAGCCTTATGCATTTTTGATTAAACATTTTAGATTGATTCATTTAATAATTACTGCTATTTTGGGATATTTTTTGTATCAAAATAGAAAGATTTATGTGTTTTTATCTATGTGTATTAAGGGTACTGGTAATAAGTATAGTGCAATGGATTATATTAATTATCAACTATATATATTTATTTTGTTAGCAATAATATTGATGTTTGTTGTATATTGGTTATTAAAATATAAGGATAAACCTCGAAAAATATATATATTTTCTATAGTTTTATATGTAGTTATAGGCATTGTTTTATTTGCTACTTATGGATATATGAGTACATTTATTAATGAAGTTATTAATCAAAAGACGATAAGATTATTTCGTGATGTTTTATTTATTTCGATGGTATTTCAGTATTATGTTGTAATAGTAATGTTTATTAGAGGATTGGGTTTTGATATTAAGAAGTTTAATTTTAGTAAAGATGTTCAGGAATTAGGAATTGTTGATGAGGATGGAGAAGAAATTGAAATTAATACTTCGGTGGATACGACTAATATAATGAGGGGAATAAGAAAACAGAGAAGAGAGTTTGGATACTTTTTTAAAGAATATAAATTATATATTATACCTATAATATTAGCAATTTTAATTTTCTTGGGTTATAGGGGATATAATTATGTTAAGTTAAAGTTTATGGTTTATGGACAAAATGAATATGTGGGAATGGTTAATTATATAAAGATTACGGATAGCTACTATAAGATAGAGAATGGAAATAATTATGTGGTAGTTAAATGTGAGATGTTTAGGAATATAAAACAAGATAAATTTAATGTTAATAGTTTGGTATTGAATGTTGGAAAGAATAATTATTCGGTTAATAAGAATATTTGTTATAAGTTTAATGATCTTGGTAATTGTTATCGTCAACAGTATATAAATAAAAATAAAAGTAGTTATATTTTTGTTTTTGAGGTTGATGATATAAGTCTGAATAATAGTTATATTTTATATGATGAAAGTTTTGATAATATGTATAAAATAAAGTTAAAAATGGTAAATTATTAATTTTATAAATTGTATTGGATAAGAATGTGAGGTAATATATGAAAAATGTTTATATTAAGATTATTTTTGGTATAATGTTGGGAGTAATAATTACATTAGGTTATTTATTAATTAGAGGTAGTGAAGGGCAGAAGAATTATAATTGTGAAGAGTGTCAAGAATTAGGAGTTAATAAGAATTATGATTGTAGTTTTACTAAAACGTATAGGGTAGTAAATTTATTAGATAATTATGTGGCAGAGGTTCCAGAGTGGTCATATGTAGTGCTTGATAAATTTCAGATGCACGAAGCATATGCACATAAAATTTCAAGGGATTTAAAAAGTAAGTTAGTTGTTGGTAAGTATTATGAATTTACATATCATATTGTGGGAACAGGAAATATACGGAATATGAATGATATTAATGAGTTATTAGTTTTAGATGCTTCTTTAGTATTAGATAATAAATTATATGTAACAATGGTAATTAATGAAACTAATAAAGTGGGGTTACAACAGGTACAAGAAGAGATTTGTCAAACATTTTAACTATTATTGGGTGGAGTTTAGCTTGATTAATGGTAATATTTTTGATTTTTATCTTTGAAAAATTGTAATATAGGGAGTTTTTTGGTTAATAGTTTAAAAAAATACATATAATATATTGAAAAATGTATTTTTTTTTGTTATAATTTTATTTGCAGTGAAGTGTTATTAATGATGGACCTATAGCCAAGTGGTAAGGCGTGGGACTGCAACTCCCTGATCGTTGGTTCAAATCCGACTGGGTCCTCCATTGGGAGAATTGTCCAAACTTTTATAGTTAGGACTTAAATATATAAGTATCAATTTCTAAAAGAAGTTGGTACTTTTTTAGTGTTTAAGTTTAGAAAGGATAGATTTTATGATTAGTATTACTACTAAAGAATTAGAAGATAAAATAACTGCTCTTGGATCAGCACTAGATTATTTTAAAAAATTATGGGAGAAATTTATAAAACTCTTACAAGATAAATTCTTTTCTACAAATAAATATTATGATATAATAAATGAACTATATAATGAAGAAATATTAAATAAAAAGTATAGTTAGGAGTTGAGAGTATATGGATATTTTACCTGAAAAATTAACTGATGCAGGAAATGGTAAAAAATATGGTGAAGGTTATAGAATTGTGTATTTTGAAAATAATAATAAATATTCAATCGGTGCATATTGCAAAACAATTGAAGGATTTATGATTGGTTTTGCTGAGTGTGACCCAATTATAGATGAGGATGATATTCCACCATTTATTTCTTTTATATAATGATATAAATGGAGTGGCGATATATAAAACTGATGGTACGTGTATTCAAAAGAAATATAGAAATGTAGCAAAACATAACATAAAATAGAGTTCAAAAAATCTTGGACTCTATTTTTATAAAGAATTATTTTCTTCCACAAAGACAATCAAGTGAAAGATTGTACTTTTTAACTATTTGTAATGCAAATGCAGTTAGTAATGTAGTGTTTCCTTTTGAAATCCTAAAACATAATTAGCAATAACTAATAGTTCAAGCAATTATGTTTTTTTGAATTGCAAAAAATTGCAATTATTTTTTTGGTACATCTGTTTTAGCAAATACCGAAGACATATCATCTGGATTCATAGTATAAGAAATAAAATTATCTCGTGCTCTAATTCCATCTCTTACATTTGCAACTTCTCTTTTAAGCATTTCAAGAAGTTCAATAACGGCATCAAGGTTAATTTCGTCTAAAGTTTTACCTTCAATACCTTTCAATAAAATTGCAAAATCTTTTTTTAGAAATTCAACTGTTATTTCATCATTTACTACATCAATAGTTACCTTCTCTTCACCTTCATAAGCAAAAACTGAAGTTAAACAAGATAAATTACTAAATAACAATCCCATTACTAGAAGAATTCTTGTCACAAAACTAAGTTTCTTTCCTATTTTTTTCATAATTTCCTTCCTTTAATTATTTATTTTTTTATGTATCCCCTGAAATACACACCTCCTACATGATAGAAGTATCATATCAATATCATACTCTCAACTATCATTTAAACTAATTATAGCACAATATTTCGACAATTCTAGATACTTTACGCAAACTTTACATAGTAAAAGGAATGGAAATTAATTCCACTCCCTACATTAATCTTTTTGTTTATTTTTAATATCTTCTAAAATAAACTTAACAAACTCTTCTTTAGAAACCGTAACTGATTCTTGATGACCATATTTTCTATAAGTTATTAAATTACTATCCTTCTCTTTATCTCCAAGAACTAACGTATAAGGTATCTTCTTAGTTTGACTCTCTCTAATTTTATAACCTAACTTCTCATCACGATCATCTAACTTACATCTAATCTCATTACCTAAAAGTAAATTCATAACTTCCCTTGCATATTCCAAATGATACTCATTATTAACAGGAATAATATTTACCTGTACTGGACTTAACCAAGTAGGAAAAGCTCCCGCATAATGCTCAATCAATATCCCAATAAATCTCTCTATAGAACCATATATTACTCTATGTAACATAACCGGTCTCTTCTTACTACCATCTCTATCAATATAAGTTAAATCAAATCTCTCAGGTAAATTCATATCCAACTGAATAGTACCACATTGCCAAACTCTACCTAAAGAATCTCTAATATGAAAATCTAACTTTGGTCCATAAAAAGCCCCATCACCAGGATTAATCTTACAGTTATGCCCAGCCTTATGACAAGCTTCCTCTAAAGCCTTCTCAGATTTATTCCATATCTCAATATCCCCAATATATTTCTCAGTTGGTCTTGTTGATAACTCAATACTATAAGTTAAATTAAATACTCCATACATCCTATCAATAAAGTTAATTAAACGAATAACCTCTTCCTCAATCTGATCCTCTCTCATAAAAATATGTGCATCATCCTGAGTAAAAGTTCTAACTCTAAACAAACCATTAAGAGCACCACTAGCCTCGTGTCTATGTACTTGACCTAACTCCCCAATACGAAGAGGTAAATCCTTATAAGAATGTAATGAATTCTTATATACTAACATTCCTCCAGGACAATTCATTGGTTTAATTGCAAATACCTTCTCATCTATCTCTGAAGTATACATATTCTCTCTATAATTATACCAATGACCAGACAATTCCCATAACTCCTTATTTAACATAATAGGCGTCTTAACAAATTCATATCCCTCTTTCGTATGTTCCTTATACCAAAAATTCTCTAACTCATTTCTAAGAATCATTCCATTATGTAAGAAAAATGGAAAACCTGGACCATATTCACTCATCATAAATAACTCTAATTCTTTTCCAAGCTTCTTATGATCTCTTGCTTTAGCCTCTTCTAAAAATTTCAAATGCTCTTCTAATTCCTCATTAGTTGGAAAACATACTCCATAAATTCTCTGGAGCATCTTATTATTGGCATCTCCCTTCCAATAAGCACCTGATACTTTTAACAACTTAAAATATTTAATCTCCTTAACAGAATCCATATGAGGGCCACGACATAAATCAGTAAAATCACCCTGAGTATAACAACTAATAATGTTCTCATTCTCATCCATTCTACTAATTAAATCTATCTTATAAGGATCATCTTTAAACATCTCTAAAGCTTCTTCTTTAGTTATCTCGTGTCTAACAATTCTCTTTCCATCCTTACTAATCTTCTTCATTTCCTTCTCGATCTTTGGTAAATCTTCTTCCTTAATAACATCATCACCTAAATCAATATCATAATAGAACCCCTCATCAATTACTGGTCCTACCCAAAACTTTGCTTGTGGATATAAATGCTTAACCGCCTGCGCAAGCAAATGTGCACAACTATGATTTAACGTATTTAAACTCTCTTCCTCTTTAAAATTTCTCATAATCTCAATCCTTTCCTTTCCTTAAATTAAAAACACTCCTAACAAAAGGAGTGTCTAATAACACGGTACCATCCTTATTTGGACTTAATTAACATAACGGAATCTCTCCGGCTATCCTTTCAGTAGCAACTCCAAGGTAGTAATTATATAATCCCATTATTAGTTCACACCAACCACTAACTCTCTTAAATATTCATATATAATCTTGTCCTCATCACAGTTTTTGTAGAAACACAAACATATTATATAACAAAAAAAAAGAAAAGTAAACCCCTTTCTTTTTAATCTAATACTCTTAACCTTACCATCGAACTATCAGTATTCACATCAAAAGTTTCATTAACATTTCCTAAACAAATTTTTACATAAGTTTCTAGCATCATAAAACAAACATACAATCCAGAATCTATATTCATATCAATTACTCTACTTCTAGAATGTAAATAAGCCATTACCTTATTCTCAATTACCTCTACAATAGCCATACTACAAGTATCCGGATTAATTTCCTTAACAACCTCTTCGAAAATTACTACTCCCTCAATAATTCCCTCTTTACCAACTGTCATTGACTCTTTATAACTATTCTTAATAAAAGATGTCCTCTCTAATAACTTCTCTGTAATCTCAGTTAACTCTCTCTTATTAATATTTTCTTCTTTTAATTTTACTTCCATCTCTCTTACCATCCTAATATGAATTTTAACACCAAATTAACCCCAAGTAAAGAAAAAAATTAAACACTAGACAAAAAACGTCAAAAAAAGAAAAAATAGTTTAAATAATGAACTGAACCCCAAAAGTTGGACAGTTTATAAATAGTTTCTAATTAGAGGAT
>OIZL01000968.1_pt1 | contig 17774 bp, 16 predicted proteins | sample 1588541 | NCBI WGS metagenome assembly OIZL01 (sample SAMN03283285) | human gut metagenome | biome: human-associated habitat; material: feces | host: Homo sapiens | place: Peru | collected 2012 | reverse complement strand
GGCGGCAGGGCGTGGGCGGCAGTAAATACAACGCAAGATCTGTACACTTGGGGGAATAAATGCTGTGGGCATAAAGACAATATAAATCAGCCGACTAAGATTTTGACAGGTGTCACGCAGGTAAAAATAAATTGTTTCGATAGTGCTTCGAGGCAGGCGGCAGTTAAAGATGATGGGACACTATATACATGGGGATACAGATTTGGTAGTCTGGTCGAAAATGGCAAGGATAATTTAGTTCCCCAGCCGTATGACCTGACATCCCCTGTCAATGCGACCTACCAGGCGGCTTCCGTGGAGGATGCAGTCGGGATGACCATCGATGCAGCCAGTGAAGGAACGGCGCAGTATGACGGTCTGGTTGCGGGAGAGACTTACAACTTCTATGTGATGAAAGACCGGGATGCGGAGGACAGCCTGTCCTACGATAACCTGCTCTACATCGACCAGGGGCAGGCAGATGATGCCGGGAACCTTTCCTTCCACTATGTTATGAGAGAGGCATGCTCCTCTGCGGATGTTTTTATCGTCGCTATGGGACAGAAGGATCTTTCCGGAGCAAGCGTGGAGCTTGAGGATATGACCTATACCGGAGAAGATCTGTACCCTAATCCGGTAGTGAAGGATGGGGAAGTACAGCTTGTGCTTGGCAGGGATTATGACCTGGAGGGCAACTACATTGTCAAAGAACCGGGAGAATATGAACTGATCATAAAGGGAATCGGCCAGTACAAGGGAGTTGTCCGTAAGACGTTCAAGGTAGTGAAAGAGACAGATCCAGATCAGCCAAAACCAGATGATTATGGCGATGTGCGCAAAGAAGATATCCCGGAGGACGGCGTGATCCCGGAAGGACTCTGGATTTCCCGGATCGCAGAGCAGACCTATACCGGCAAGGCACTCAAGCCGGAGGTGCGCGTCTATGATTATAAGACGCTGCTGACAGAGAAGAAAGATTACAGCATTTCCTATAAGAATAATACGAACGCTAACGATGGACAGAAAGCTGCCAAGGCGCCGACCATCACGATCACCGGCAAAGGAAACTATACCGGAAAAGAGACGCAGACCTTTGCTATTGCGCCCAGGGATATCGCCGCAGAGGACGTGATCTGCGATAACCTGACGGTTGCATATAATGGAAAAGTGCAGAAGCCGGTGCCTGTGGTAACATGGAACGGAAAGAAGCTGGCAAAGAACAAAGACTTTACCGTTGCTTATCCGGCGGCTGAGCAGGCGTCGTACAAAGAAGCTGGCGTATATGACATTACCGTCACCGGAAAGGGCAACTTTACCGGAACAAGAACGGTCAGCCTCAGCATTACGGAGGCAAAGTTACTGTCAAAATGTAAGGTGACAGCGATCAAAACCCAGACCTACACCGGAACTGCGATCACGCCAGAGCCGGTAGTAAAAGATGGAAAGATCACTCTGGTGAAGGATACAGATTATTCAGTTTCTTATGATAATAATAAGGAAATCGGAAAGGCGTCGGTGATCCTTACCGGAATGGGGAAGTACACCGGCGTGAAGCGGGTGGATTTCCAGATCGTTCCGGCAGTGGCATTTAACAAGGCAAAAGTTGCACTGAAGGCGAAGGATGGAAGCAATTATACAGGAGGCAGTTACACCGGAGAAGAGGTCAGACCAGACAGCTATGAACTGACCGTTGTTGTGAAAGGGGCAGACAAGAAGAACCAGACAGTTTCCCTTGTCGAAGGAACAGATTATACTGTTTCCTACCAGAACAATGTGAAGGCAGGAAAAGCGACGATCGTGTTTACGGGAATAGGCGGTTATAAGGGCACGCTGAAAAAGACTTACGTGATCAAGCCCTATGACATCAAGGCAGACCAGAGTCAGGCAGAAACGGCGGAGCGAAAGATCATCATAACGCTGGACGATAGTTATAGCTATGCAAAGGGAGGCTGTAAGCCAGAACCTGTAGTGACCTTCCGCGGAACAACGCTTACCAAGGGAACGGATTATACCCTCGCTTACAAGAATAACGGTGCTGTGAACGGCGGGGATAATCCTAGGAAAGTGCCGACTGTGACCGTTACCGGAAAAGGCAACTTTACCGGGAAGGCAACAGCAGTGTATAAGATCACGAAGACAGAACTCTCCGGACTCAGTATGAAGGCTGCCGACAAAGTATGGCAAAAGAAAGCTGGCGTCTACGCAACCAAGATTGAAATCGTGGATGTGGACGGCAAGAAACTTACGGCCGTAAAAGATTATGAAAAGACCCCGGTATATACCTACGAAGCGGACACAACGCTTGCGGACGACATCGTCAGAAAGGCAGGAGAAGTTATCCAGAAGAAGGATATCATTCCGGCGGGCACGCTGCTGCGCGCGACGGTTCAGGCAAAAGACGGCGGTAACTACAGCGGTGAGATCAGCACGACCTACCGTATAACCAAGGCCGATATCGGCAAAGCGACAGTCAGGATCCCGGCACAGACCTATACCGGAAAGAAGATCGAACCGTCAGACCAGATCAAAGTCACGCTGGGCAGACAGACGCTTGCCATTGGCACAGACTATGAGATCGTAAGCTATGCAAACAATGTAAACAAAGGAAGTGCATCCGTTACTCTGCGGGGTATCGGAGACTGTGGAGGAACCAAGACCGTGAAGTTCACGATCAAAGGAAAAGGATTCCTGTGGTGGTGGAGAAAATAGCCATCTGGTATTACTGTCACGTGGATAGTAAGTGGAATCCATAGTGATTTATGAAGAATCCCCCGGGAAAGATTCTGGTGAAGACCAGATTTTTCCGGGGGATTTCTTGTGTGCGAAATATCGTTTTTAAATTTATTCATTTTCTCTTGAATTCCGTACAAAAGTATGCTACCATTTGTTCAAAGCATATATTTCTGTTATTCTGATTTCTTCAAGATCATCTATATTTCTGAAAATCTATGCTTTCACCCATTACAAGTAAAAGCAGGAGATTTTCCGGAAGACTCCTGCGAAGGAGGACAAATGAGAGAGGAACAGAACTTGTTACCCGTAAACAGAAAGTATAAGGACACCTTTTTCCGAATGCTGTTTCGGGAAAAGAAAGAGCTGATGCAGCTCTACAATGCCGTCAACGGATCATCCTATACAAATGTGGACGAATTACAGATTGTCACATTAGAAAATGCAGTTTACATGAATATGAAGAATGATCTGGCTTTTGTGGTAGATTTCCACTTGAACCTGTATGAGCATCAGTCCACGGAAAATCCGAATATGCCCTTGAGAAATCTTCTCTATGTAACCCGGCAGTATCAGGCAATGGTGAGAGAAGAATCCCTGTATTCCAGAAAGCAGATCAAATTGCCGACGCCTCATTTCGTGGTGTTTTACAACGGGTCGCAAAGGCAGCCGGAACAGTGGGAGCAGCGCCTGTCAGACGCCTATTATAGCAGAGAGAAGGAGCCGGAACTGGAACTGAAGGTGACAGTGCTGAATATCAATCAGGGCAATAATGAGAAGTTGAAAGAGCAGTGCGAAACTTTGAAACAGTACATGCAATATGTGGAGCGGATACGGAAATATGCAGGCACAAGGGAAATGAACCTGGGGGAAGCAGTTGAGCGTTCGATCAGCGAGTGCATAAAAGAAGGTATTCTGGCAGATTTTTTGGCAAGGAACAGAGCGGAGGCGATGAGTGTGTGTTTTTTTGAATATGATGAAGAAAAAGAGATAGAGAAATATAAAAGAGCAGAGCGGGAATATATCAGAGAGGAAGTTACAAGAGAAGTCAGAGAGGAATTTGAAGGGAAAATCAGAGAAGAACTCAGAGGAGAAGTTACACAAGAACTCAGAGAGGAAGTCAAAGAGGAAGTTACACAAGAACTCAGAGAGGAAGTCAAAGAGGAAGTTACACAAGAAATTAGAGAAGAAGTCAAAGAAGAGTTTGAAAAGGAGTTGCTTACCCGCATGATGGAGGCAAATGTTTCGCTCAGCCAGATGGCGCAGTATACCGGCAGGACGGAAGACGAGATCAAAGCGCTGCTTTCCGGGATCTGACAGGATCCCGGAAAGAACGCATGGCGATAGGAACAGAGCAGGACGAGGTGAAGAGAGATGGAAGAAAAGGATACGGAGGAATTGAAACCGAAAAAGGTTTCCGAGTCGGAGACGTCACAGCTCAGAGTGGTGATCTATCCGGATATCAATGGATTTGGAAGGCTGTTCGGGGGAAGGCTTCTGGCGTGGATTGACGAGGTGGCGGGTGCCACTGCCAGAAGACACTGCGGCAGGGATGCGACGACAGTTGCGATCGACAATCTGTATTTCAAGTCGGGGGCATACTTAAATGACATCATTGTCATAATAGGAAAAGTGACTTATGTGGGCCATACTTCTATGGAAGTCCGGGTTGATACTTACCGGGAGGATGCCGATGGAACGAGGCATGTGATCAATCGCGCCTATTTTGTGATGGTAGCTATGGGTGACGATGGAAAGCCGACAGCGGTTCCACCGCTGATTCTGGAGAACGACGGCGAGCGTATGGAATGGGAAAACGCAGAGAAGCGGCGGGAACTCAGACTGATCCGCAAGCGGGAGGGTTATTGAGAAACAGAAATGGCAATCATGCTTTATTGCCTGAATCAATAGTTTGTTCAGAAGAAAAGAGAAGCAGGTATAGAAAACAGATTTTTCAGGAATAATACCATTGTAGTGTGAATTCTATAGTAGGAAAGGAAGAAGAAGCGATGGTATTAAAGGAAAAGGAACGCGCAGCGATCAAGGATCTGCAGACACAGGAGAAGAGCTGTGTAGAAAAGTATGGAAAGTACGCACAGCAGGCGAAGGATCCGGAACTGAAAAGTCTGTTTCAGAGACTCCAGAAGGAGGAGCAGAAACACTATGATTCGCTTGGCATGGTGCTCGACGGGACGGTTCCTACCTGTAACTGTAATGACAGCGATGGAAAAGACTATCAGCCAAAAGCAACATACACGGCGATGAGCAATCCGGATGACAAAGAAAATGATAATTTCCTTGCAACCGATTGTATCGGCACAGAAAAGCTGGTTTCCGGCGAGTACAACACGGATGTGTTTGTGTGCGGAGAGAGCAGCCTGCGCAAACTTCTGGCAGATATCCAGATCGAAGAGCAGAACCACGCGGAAATGCTCTACAAGTACAAAATAGCGAACGGTATGGCGTAGGGAAAAGAATAAAAAAAGAACTTGCATAATAAAATGCCCTGTGCTATTATGACATCATTCGGGAACGGTCATGTCCGTACCGAAAATAGTTAGAAAGAAAAGGTGAAGGAATGCGGCGATAATAATTGACTTTGGAAAATGCAGATGGATTGAGAGATGGACTTGCCGGACGGCGAGGCCTGCTTTTGCATATACCGGATTCAATTATTATGCGTATTTACTGAAACCTTCCGTCGTGGTCTGGCCATGACATGATAGATAAGGTTTATTTTGCGTGTGAATCTGCTTGCGTATATGCGTAAGCAGATTTTTTTGTGGCTGGGAGATCAGGAGAAATTCCCAGTCAGAAAAATGCCTCTTTGCGGCAGGTTATGCAGAGGAGGTTGTTAGTGTATGGCACAGATCAATGTAACGAATTTAACGTTCTGTTATGACGGTAGCTTTGACAATATTTTTGAAAATGTTTCCTTTTCGATCGACACATCCTGGAAGCTGGGACTGATCGGAAGGAACGGAAAAGGAAAGACCACGTTCTTAAATCTGCTTCGCGGCAGGATGGAGTATCAGGGAACGATCAGCGGCAATACGGTATTTGATTACTTCCCGTATGTGGTGGCGGAGCGCGACCTGGTAAAGTCGGCTTCGGAGCTGATGGGAGAGTGGAAGCCTTCGGTGGAGGAGTGGCGTGTCCTGTGTGAACTGGCAGGACTCAGACTGGATGCGGAAGTCCTGTACAGGCCATTTGGGACGCTCAGCCAGGGAGAGCGCACGAAGGTAATGCTTGCCGTTCTGTTTGGCGGGGAGCAGGATTTTCTTCTGATCGACGAACCGACGAATCATCTGGATCGGCAGTCACGGGAGACGATCAAGGAGTATCTTGGATCGAAGGAGGGATTTATCCTGGTTTCGCATGACCGGGATCTTTTGGACGCCTGCGTGGATCATGTGTTGGTTCTGAATCGTCAGACGATCGAGGTGCAGAGTGGAAACTTTTCAAGCTGGTGGGAAAACAAACAGCGGAAAGATAACTTTGCCAGGATGGAGAATGAAAAGCATCTGAAGGAGATCGGGAAACTCAGGACGGCGGCGGAGCGGTCTGCGAGATGGGCTGAGAAAAATGAGAATACAAAAATCGGCTTTGATCCGGTGAAGGAACCGGACCGGACGGTCGGGACCAGAGCCTACATAGGGGCGAAGACGAAAAAGATGCAGTCGCGCGTGAAATCCTACGAGGTGAGGATGGAGCGTGAGATCCGTGAAAAGGAAGGACTTTTACAGGATCTGGAAACCTGTGAGGATCTCAAGATCAAGCCGCTTGTGTATCACAAGGAAAGACTGGTGCGGGCATACGAGTTTGGCATCAAATATCGTGATGCCGGGGAATGGCTGTTTGAAGATATGAGCTTTGAGCTAAGCCGCGGGGAGCGGGTTTTTCTGGCGGGAGATAACGGCTGCGGAAAGTCCAGTCTGATCAAGGCAATCCTGCAGACAGCAGAGGAGAAGCCGGATGAAAGGATGGAGAAAAAGGGCGTGCTGGAGACGGCCTCTGGACTGGTGATATCCTATATCAATCAGGACACCAGCTTCCTGAAGGGGACGGTGAAGGAGTTTTGCAGGGCAAGGAAGCTGGAGGAGAGTCTGTTTCTTGCGCTGCTGCGCAAACTGGATATGAACCGGGAACAGTTTGGCAAAAATATGGAGGAGTATTCCGAGGGGCAGAAGAAAAAGGTGTTGATCGCAGCAAGTCTTATGACGCCGGCGCATCTGTATATCTGGGATGAACCGCTCAACTATATCGACGTCTTTTCGAGGATGCAGATCGAAAAGCTGATCGCGACTTATGAGCCCACAATGCTTCTGGTGGAACATGATGTCCGCTTCCGGGAGGAGATCGCGACCAAGGTGCTTGAGATATATCGTCAAACAGTGTAAAATGACAGTATGTGTGACAGACACAAATTTGAGATGCACAGGTAAGGTGCATGGAAACGAGGAATCTTATGAAGTATGAAAATATTTTAAAACATGTGGATCACACCCTTCTGACGCAGACGGCTACCTGGGATGAGATCAGACAGATCTGTGACGACGCGATCGCTTATCAGACGGCGTCAGTATGTATTCCGGCGAGCTATGTGAAGAAGGCAAAGGAGTATGTGCAGGATAAGATGGCAGTGTGCACAGTGATCGGTTTCCCGAATGGATATTCCACGACGGCCAGCAAGGAATTTGAGACGAAGGATGCGCTGATGAACGGCGCGGATGAGATCGATATGGTCATCAATATCGGCTGGGTGAAGGATGGAAAGTACGATCTGGTACAGCAGGAGATCAGCACCCTGAAGAAAGCATGTGGGGATAAGATCCTGAAGGTCATCATTGAGACCTGTCTCCTGACAGATGAGGAGAAGATAAGGATGTGTGAGATCGTCACGGCAGCCGGAGCAGATTATATCAAGACTTCCACCGGTTTTTCGACAGCCGGAGCGACCTTTGAGGATGTGAAGCTGTTTGCAGAGCATGTCGGCCCGGATGTAAAGATCAAAGCGGCCGGCGGCATCTCCTCGATCGAGGATGCAGAGAAGTTCCTCGATCTTGGAGCAGAGCGCCTTGGAACAAGCCGTATCATCAAGATTCTGAAGGCGGAAGCGAAGTAAGAAAATCAAACTGTGACATATACAGTTTATAGTATTCCCCTTTTTGGGCGAGCAGTTCTTCATGCGTGCCGCGCTCCAGGATATCACCCCGGTCTACATAGAGAATGCAGTTCGAGTTTTTGATCGTGGAGAGCCGGTGCGCGATGATGAAGGAGGTTCGCCCTTTTAATAGTTCACTCAGTCCTTTTTGCAGGAGAAGCTCTGTCTCGGTGTCGATACTGGAGGTCGCTTCGTCGAGGATCAGTACCTTGGGATCTGCCAGGAGCGCTCTCGCAAAGGAGATGAGCTGTCTCTGACCGGCGGAGAGCCGGCTTCCACGTTCGTTTACTTCCGTGTAATATCCGTTTTCCATTTCCATGATGAAATCATGCGCACAAACTGTTTTGGCAGCCCGGATGACGTCTTCGTCGGAGGCGGTGCGGTTGCCATAGCGGATATTGTCCATGATCGTTCCAGAGAAAATAAAGCTGTCCTGCATCATAACACCCATCTGTGCACGAAGGGAGTGGATCGTCACCTTGGAGATATCCACATCGTCGATCAGGATCGTGCCGGAGTCGACATTGTAGAACCGGCTGATCAGATTTACGATGGTAGTCTTGCCGGCTCCGGTGGGGCCGACAATGGCGAAACTTTCCCCAGGGTTAGCCGTAAAATTGATATTCTTCAGGATCGGATGTCCCGGATCGTAGCTGAAGCAGACGTTCCGGAATTCGATCTTTCCGGTGATCGGAGGCATTGCAACGGCGTCCGGCGCATCTTTTACCAGAACTTCCTCATCGATCGTCTCAAAGATACGCTCCAGATAGGAGATGGCGGTCAGCAGAGAGTTATAAAAGCTCGCCAGCGTGTTGATCGGATTCCAGAAGCCGCTGATATAGGCGGTAAAAGCGACCAGAACACCGACCGTAATGCCGGCGTTACCGCCCATCATCCAGCGGATGCCGAGCACATACACGAAGGAGGTAGTGATGACGGAGATAATGTCAACACTCGGTCCCATCAGGAAATTGAATTTCACGGCGCGCATCCACGAACGCCGATAGCCGCTGCTGAGGTTGTTGAAGATATCGGTGTTGCGCTGTTCGCGGGTAAAGGACTGCGTGACGCGGATCCCGTTGATGCTTTCGGCAATGTAGGCGTTCAGATTGGACTGCTTGTTGCTCTGGATCTGCCATGCACGGCGCTGCTTTTTCTTGATCAGGACCACGACCAGAGCCAGCACGGGAAGACCGCACAGGCAGATGAGCGTGAGTCTGACATTGATCAGAAACATGAACACCAGAATGAATATCAGGTTACATAAGTCTGTGATCGTATTGATGATACCATTGGAAAGAAGGTCACTCAGACTGTTTACATAATTCACTACTCTGACCTGGATCTTGCCGTGCGGGCGATCGTCGTAGTAGGAGAAGGGCAGCTCCTGCAGGTGAGAAAAAATGTCATAGCGGAGCTGGTGGATGATATTCTGCCCGATCTCGTTGGTCACCTTGATCTTATAGCGGAGGCTGATGCAGGCATACAGGGCGATCAGCATCGTGAAGCCCGCATACATCCAGATCCCGCGCATATTTCTGGCAGGGATACATTCGTCCATCACGCGCATCAGAAACTGAGGGATCAGCATGGAAAGCGCGGAGGAGGAGAGCATGAGAAAAATGACGCATGCCATCGCCTTCTTGTAAGGCGTGATATAACCGGCCAGACGCTTTAGCTGGTTGAGATCGAAGTGATCTTCTAATATTTCATCTACATCGTATTTGTTGCGTGCCATGATTGTTCTCCTTCTGAATATAGAGTGATGCTAACGGGGAATTTCCCCGTACTGGTTATGAAAAGCGGTCGCATAATAGCCATTCTGCGCAAGAAGCTGGGCGTGCGTGCCACGCTCGATGATCCGTCCGTTGTCCATGACGAGGATCAGATCCGCGTCCTTGATCGAGGAGATCCGGTAGGCGATAATGAAGATCGTGCAGTTGTTGCGCAGCTTTTTGAGCTGGGTCTGGATATAGCTTTCGGTTTCCATATCGACGGCGGAGGTCGTGTCGTCCAGAATGAGGATGGACGGATCCTTCAGCAGGGCGCGGGCGAGTGAGATCCGCTGCTTTTGTCCGCCGGAAAGACCGACGCCGCGCTCGCCGACAATCGTGTCATAGCCATCGGGAAGCGCCTGGATAAAGTGGTTGGCGTCTGCCATGATGGCAGCTTTCTTTACTTCCTCGAAGGGGCAGTCCGGTCTGGCGTAGGCAATATTTCCCTCGATCGTGTCTGAGAAGAGAAAGACGTCCTGCATCGCCATGCCGATATTATCCCGCAGATCGTAGAGATTCAGGTCCCGCACATCGGTTCCATCGACCAGCACCCTGCCGGAGGTGGTGTCGTAGAAACGGCAGAGCAGGTTCATAATGGTGGATTTGCCCGCCCCGGTGGAACCGATAATGCCGACTGTCTGGCCCGGTTTTACGGAAAAATCAATATCATGTACAATATCCTCCCCATCTGCCTGGTAGGAGACGTCCTGAAATTCCACGTAGCCCTTGAAGTGTTTGCGGGCGGGCGCGTTTTCCGGCGTTTTGACGGAGGGTTCTTCTGTGTAGGTGTCATAGATCTTTTCTGCGGAGGTGACAAAGCGCTGGATATCATTGACCCACCAGCCTGCCATGCGCAGAGGCACGGTCAGCATCCAGAGGTAACCGTTTACCGTCACCATATTTCCAAGGCTGATCTCGCCCTGGATGACCATGTAGCCGCCGTAGACCATGAGGATGATCGTCAGGAGGTTTGAGAGCATTTCAAAGACCGGAACATACTTCATCCAGATCTTGGAAGCGTCAAGCTGGGAGGCGCGGAATGCGTCGTTTTCCTTATTGAATTTTTCAATTTCGTAGTCCTCCTTGGCAAAGGCCTTTACAACCCGGTTGCCGCTCACGTTTTCCTGCACAAAGGCGTTGAGGGAGGAGAAGCAGTCACGGTTTCTCTGAAAAGCAGGCTTTACCTCGCGGGCCTGCAGGTAGGTAGTGATTGCCGTGAAAGGAAGAACCGCCATCATAAGCAGTGCGAGCTTCACATTTACGGTAAAGATCATGATCAGCGCAAAGCCGAACAGCAGGATATTTTCGTACACAGCATAGATCACGTAGGCGACAAAATGGCGGATGGCGTCCATATCGCCGGTCTGGCGGGACATCAGATCGCCGGTGCGCTTGCGGTTATAGAAGGCAAAATCCTCCTCCAGCAGCCTGCGGTAAACCGTGTCACGCAGGGTGTAGAGTGTGCCCTGTGAGCAACATTCAAATACGACCTGATAAAAGAAACGCAGGACGCCCCGGACTGCCGTGACGACAAGCAGCGTGAGAATGAGCCTGGGCAGCAGGTCAAATTTTCCGCCGGTTATGACTTCGTCGACGATCAGACCGGAGACATAGGGATTGATGATCGCCAGGACCGAGATCATAGTCGTCAGGACAAGTCCCAGGAGCATCATCCATTTGTATTTTTTCAGATAGGATAAAAACCATCGGATCGCTTTCATATCGAAACCCTCTCTTTGTCAGACTGATTATAGTATAAAAAATCCCGCCCAAATGAAAATGTAATATCTTGCAATATAACTGTACATTTTTGTTTATTTTTAGTACCATAGAGAGCGGAGGAGTATAAGTGAAATGTGTGATATACAGGACATTCTGACAGAAGAGTTGAACCCGACGTTCCTGTTCACCTGGACGGGTGTGCGGACAAGGGATGAGCAGAATTATCACTGCCATGAAAATCAGATAGAGATGAGCCTGATCATGTCGGGGAGCGGCAGATACCGGATCGACGGCGAGATTTTCCAGATCGCAGAGGGGGATCTGCTGATCCTGAATCCGGGCTGTTACCATCAGGCGCTGACGGACGGTGGCGGCAATCCGATCGTGGAGTTTTTTGTCGGCTTTACGGACATCGCGCTCAAGGGAATGGAGAAAAACCGCTTTGAGATCAAGGGGGCTCCGGTCATCCATACCCGGGGAGAATTGCGGCAGCGTCTTTTCCGGATCGCGCGGAATATGCAGATGGAAAATGAAACATGGCAGCAGGGGAGATATTTCATGCTGCGGTCGTATCTGGTGCAGATGCTTCTTCTGCTGATCCGAGAACAGGCGGAGCAGGTGAAGCCGCGCAAGGGCTATGCCTTTGAGTCGGTCAGCAAGAAGTACGTGGTGGAACAGATTCAGAATTATTTTGAGGATCATTACGCGGAGAAGATCTCGCTGGATCAGATTGCGGAGAATATGTACCTCAGTCCGTTTTATATATCGAAGATCTTCAAGAGTGAGACGGGAGATACCCCCATCCATTATCTGATCAATATCCGTTTGGAGCGGGCGAAGGATATTCTGGAAAAGGGAGAATGTAACAGTATCCAGGAGGTCGCGTCGATGGTGGGCTATGAGGACGCCTATCATTTCAGCAAGCTGTTTAAGAAAAAATATAAGGTGCCGCCGTCGCGGATCAGCAGGGGGAAATAAGGGGAAGATGAAAAAGATTTCTATCAGCGGAGCAGCGATCAAAAATATTGCGTATGTGACCATGTTTATCGATCATTTTTTTGCAGTTCTGTACTGGGCGGTCACAGAGCGCTTTTTTGTGGGGGCGGAGCCACAGACTTTGCAGAGCGCATACCGGGCGGGAAGAGCGGTTGGAAGGGTGTCCTTCGTGCTGTTTGCCTTCATGATCGCCGAGGGCTTTGCCTATACGAGAAACCGTGCAAGATACTGTATGCTCATGGCTGTCTTTGCGGTGCTGTCGGAGGTGCCGTTTGACCTTGCGTTTTCAAATGTGTGGTTTGATCCCAAAAGTCAGAATATTTATTTTACGCTGTTTCTTGGCGTGGCGGCACTGTATCTTATGGAGCAGTGGAAAGACAGAAGACTTTTGCAGACCGCGGTGCCGATTCTGGCGTGCGTGTTTGCGGCGCTGCTGCGGACCGATTATATGTTTATGGGCGTGCTGCTGATCCTGGTGTTTTATTATGCCAGAGGAAAATTTGGATGGCAGGTGCTTGCCGGAAGTGTGGTGCTGTATGCCGGGATCGTGGCAGTCTATACGGTGCGGTATTTTGGCCAGGGCTACACGATGGCGTCCTATGCAAAGTCGGGGCTGCGTGAGATGTACGGCCTTTTTGCCTTCGTGTTTCTCAGCCTGTATCACGGGGAGAAGGGAAGACGGATGCCTAAGTGGCTTGCCTACGGCTTTTATCCGGCGCATCTGCTGCTTCTGTATGGGGTGAAGCTACTGCTCGCGGCGTGAGGCAGAGAAGACTGCGGAACATGAGCGGCCGATAGCGTGGGACAGGCTGGATTTAGGAGGAAAAATGAGCTTTTGGCAAACGGTTGGAGAAAGGATCCGGAAAGACGTCAGAACCTATGGCGCGACGATATTGCTGGCGGCGGTGCTGCTACTGGTATGCAGAATCCTTGGAAAGACGACCTGCCCGTCGGTAATCGTGCTGGGAATGCCCTGTCCCGGATGCGGGATGACGAGGGCGGTTCTGTGTCTGCTCACGGGAAGGCTGGGGATGGCATGGCAGATGAATCCGGCGGTCTTTCCGCTGGCGGCATGGCTGCTTTTCTTTCTGGTGGAGCGATATGCGTTTGGAAAAACCGGAAAAGGAGTGAAAGCAGGGATTGTCATGGTGCTGCTTTTCATGGTATTTTGTTATATAGTGCGGATGTGGCGTTATTTTCCGGGGAGAGAACCTTATGTCTACCGTCCGGATAATCTGCTGCAGAGACTGCTTGGCAGAGCGCATCCCTACTATTATCTGTTTCAGGGCAAATAGCTTTTTATAAGGAAGAAATACAGAACACAGGAAAAGAGGATGGAAATGGACGAGAATTTCAACAATGACACAAACGGAAGAATGGAAGGCGGCTATCAGAACAGTGCAGAGCCGGGAACAATGAACCAGACAGCGTATCCATATGGAACAAATAACGGCAGCTATTCAGGAAACGCGGGTCAGGATAATCAGTATTACGGCGGCATGAATCAGGGTGGATTCCAGGGGTATCCGGGATACCAGAACGGTTATCCGGGGTATTATCAGATGGGAGCGCCGGAGGGCTATGAAGAACCGGTCACAGTCGGCGAGTGGATCATCACGATGCTGCTTTGGATGGTGCCCTGCGTGAACATCATTCTGATGTTTGTCTGGGCATTCAGCAAGACGGAGAAGAAGAGCAAGTCGAATTTCTGCAAGGCACAGCTTATTATGATGGGGATCGTGCTTGGAATCTATCTGCTGATCGCATTTCTGGTGATCGTCATGGGAGTAGGGATCGGGAGCAGTCTCCTGCGCTGATCCGTCGGGAATCAGCGCACAAAGCGGCCGGAAGCGCCACAGGGGAGAACCAGTCCGTTGCCGCTCACGGGAAGTCCGATCTCTGAGGCTTCTACGTGGCCTCCGAATCGGGGAACCAGAACGGTATTCATCATGTAGGTGAGAACCGCAGGCTGCAAGCCGGTGGTATAGGAATTGATCAGGAAAAACAGAGCATCTTTGGACAGAATCTGGGACGCGAGTTCCACGAAGGGAAAGATGCTCTCCTCTATTTTCCAGATCTCGCCCTTAGGACCTCTTCCGTAGGAAGGAGGATCCATGATAATGCCTTCGTAGGTATTGCCGCGTCGGATCTCCCGTTCCACAAATTTTACACAGTCATCTACCAGCCAGCGGATCGGTGCGTCGCCGAGTCCGGAAGCGGCAGCGTTTTCCTTTGCCCAGGTCACCATTCCCTTGGAGGCGTCAACGTGGGTCACACTGGCTCCTGCTTTTGCGGCAGCAAGCGTAGCCCCGCCGGTATAGGCGAAGAGGTTCAGAACCTTAACCGGTCTGCCGGCGTTCTTTATAATAGAAGAAAACCAGTCCCAGTTGACCGCCTGTTCCGGAAAAAGTCCGGTGTGCTTGAAGCTGAAGGGCTTCAGATGAAAGGTGAGCCCCTTATAATGAATACTCCATTCCTGGGGGAGGTTAAAGAACTCCCATTCCCCGCCGCCCTTGGAGCTTCGGTGGTAATGGCCGTTCATGTGCTTCCAGCGTTTATCTGTTTTGGGCGTGTTCCAGATAACCTGCGGGTCCGGGCGCACCAGAATATAGTCGCCCCAGCGCTCCAGCTTTTCGCCGGCAGAGGTATCTATTACTTCATAATCTTTCCATTGGTCTGCAATCCACATACTAATCCTCGTTTCTGATCTCTTACACGTGTTTCTTCTATATATAATATATAATACATCCATGAGCATAACACACTTTACCCGTGGAGACAACGCAGAACATTGTATCTAAAAAAATACAATTTATTTTAAGAAATTTCTATTGCATTTATCAGTAAAGTCATATATACTATTCATTGCTGTGGCATGATAGCTATGAAGCGTGAGGTTGCTGCCCGACGTGGCAGGTTTTCCGTGGAGCGAATGTCAAGTTAGGAAACTGACGACAAGTCACTGTACAAGCAAAAATGTCCGGCTCGTCCGGAAACAACGTGTTGATCGTTCTGTTATGAGAAACCGCAGGACACACACGGGAGAGTGTACAGTCACCGCTTGTCGTACTTAGAAGTAAAAAGTGCGAAAAGGAGGCGACTTTTTTTATGGCAAGTCAAGTAATGAGAATTACACTTAAAGCCTATGATCATCAGTTAGTTGATGCATCTGCAAAAAAAATCATCGAAACAGTAAAGAAGAACGGATCTCAGGTGAGCGGACCTGTACCGCTTCCGACTAAGAAAGAGGTAGTTACGATTCTTAGAGCGGTTCACAAGTACAAGGATTCCAGAGAGCAGTTCGAGCAGAGAACTCATAAGAGACTCATCGACATCATTGCTCCGACACCGAAGACGGTAGACGCTTTACAGAGATTAGAGATGCCAGCAGGTGTTTATATCGACATCAAGATGAAAAACAAATAAGACCCCTACTAGTATGATTCCGTAAGGGAATCCGCTGTAGAATAACAGGAGGTAAAGGAAATGAAGAAAGCTATCTTAGCAACAAAAGTCGGAATGACTCAAATCTTCAACGAAGACGGCACACTGACACCGGTTACCGTACTTCAGGCTGGCCCTTGTGCAGTAACCCAGATCAAGACAGTTGAGAACGATGGTTACAGCGCAGTTCAGGTTGGTTTTGTTGACAAGAAGGAAAAGATCGTCAACAAGGACAAAGGTGGTAAGAAGGAAGTAATCCACAGACACGGCGTAAACAAAGCCCAGAAGGGTCACTTTGACAAGGCCGGCGTTTCCTGCAAGAGATTCGTAAGAGAGCTCAAGCTTGAGAATGCAGAAGAGTACACACTCGGAAGCGAGATCAAGGCTGACATCTTCGAAGCAGGCGACAGAATTGATGCAACTGCGATCTCCAAAGGTAAGGGATTCCAGGGTGCGATCAAGAGACACGGTCAGCACAGAGGACCTATGGCTCATGGTTCTAAATTCCATCGTCATCAGGGTTCCAACGGCGCATGTTCTTCACCTAGCCGCGTATTCAAAGGAAAAGGCATGCCGGGACACATGGGTTGTGTCAAAGTTACAGTTCAGAACCTTACCGTTGTAAGAGTAGACGCAGACAAGAATCTGCTGCTCGTAAAGGGAGCTGTACCGGGACCTAAGAAAGCCTTAGTAACTATCAAAGAGACAACTAAGGTAGATGCGAAATAGTGACTTGAGTCACAGATGAAAGGAGGACCATTTCAGATGGCAAACGTATCTGTTTATAATATGGAAGGTAAAGAAGTCGGCAAGATGGACTTAAACGATGCGGTGTTTGGTGTTGAGATCAATGAGCACCTTGTACACATGGCAGTTGTTCAGACACTTGCTAATAAACGTCAGGGAACACAGAAAGCAAAGACACGTTCCGAAGTTTCCGGTGGTGGTAGAAAACCTTGGAGACAGAAGGGAACAGGTCATGCAAGACAGGGTTCCATCAGAGCTCCTCAGTGGAAGGGTGGCGGAGTTGTATTCGCACCGGTTCCGAGAGATTATTCTTTTAAGCTCAACAAGAAAGAAAAGAGAGCAGCTCTCAAGTCTGTTCTGACAAGCAGAGTACAGGAAAACAAGCTGATCGTTCTGGATGAGCTGAAACTTGACGAGATCAAGACAAAGAACTTCAAACAGATCATGGACAACCTGAAAGTAGAGAAGGCTATGGTAGTTCTTGGAGCACAGGATGCAAACGTAATTGCTTCCGCTAAGAACCTTCCGACAATCTCTACCGCAGTAGCAGAGAATATCAATGTATACGATATCTTAAAGGGTGACACCTTAGTGCTCACCAAGGATGCCGTAACCAAGATCGAGGAGGTGTATGCGTAATGGCAGCAATTCAGTATTATGATGTAATCCTCAAACCGGTAGTAACAGAGAAGAGCATGGCTGGCATGAGCGAGAAGAAATATACTTTCTTAGTTCATCCGGAAGCAAACAAGACACAGATCAAGGAAGCTGTTGAAAAAATGTTCGAAGGAACCAAGGTTGCAAAGGTCAACACCATGAACCTTGACGGCAAGACAAAGAGACGTGGAATGGTATATGGCAAGACTGCTAAGACCAAGAAAGCGATCGTACAGCTTACCGAGGACAGCAAGGACATCGAAATCTTCGCAGGACTCTAAAAACAGCATTACTGAGAAGAATGAAGGTTGAGAGATGTATGCCTGGGACGAAGTCCCGAGCAACAATATACGCATAACAAGCGTGATAATAAATAAGAAAAGGAGATACAATCATGGGAATTAAGACATATAACCCATATACACCTTCCAGACGTAACATGACTGGTTCTGATTTCTCCGAGATCACAAAGAGCACTCCTGAAAAGGCACTTTGTACTTCTCTGAAGAAGAACGCCGGACGTAACAACCAGGGTAAGATCACAGTCAGACATCACGGCG
>OIZL01000967.1_pt1 | contig 17780 bp, 17 predicted proteins | sample 1588541 | NCBI WGS metagenome assembly OIZL01 (sample SAMN03283285) | human gut metagenome | biome: human-associated habitat; material: feces | host: Homo sapiens | place: Peru | collected 2012 | reverse complement strand
TTATATAAAATTGTTTATGGAAAAAATATTAAATATGTTTTATCAGATGATGAAAAAGATGAGTATGTTAAAACTTTACCAGCCAATGCTAAATACACAATAACTCGTATGAAAGGTCTTGGTGAAATGGACGCAGATGAATTAAGAGATACAACAATGTCTAAAGAATTTAGAATTTTAAGACAAATAACAGTTGATGATATAATGGCTGCTGATGAAATATTTACTACATTAATGGGTGAAGAAGTAGAACCAAGAAGAAAATTTATAGAAGACAACGCTTTAGATGTAGAAAATTTAGATATATAGTAGGAGGAAGAAATGGATAGAATAGTACAAAACAATATAGTAAAAGAAGTAAAAGATTCATTTTTAGATTATTCTATGAGTGTTATAGTTGCAAGAGCTATACCAGATTTAAGAGATGGACTTAAACCAGTTCATAGAAGAATCTTATATTCAATGTATGAATCAGGTTACACTCCAGACAAGCAACACAGAAAATGTGCAAGAATTGTTGGAGACGTAATGGGAAAATATCACCCACATGGTGACTCATCTATTTACGAAGCAATGGTTAGAATGGCACAAGATTTTAGTTATAGATATATGCTTGTAGATGGTCATGGAAACTTTGGTAACATGGACGGTGATGGCGCAGCAGCAATGCGTTATACAGAAGCAAGACTAGCAAAAGTAAGTTTAGAATTATTAAGAGATATAAATAAAGATACAGTAGACTTCATACCAAACTTTGATGAAACAGAAAAAGAACCAGTAGTAATTCCAAGTAGATTTCCAAATATATTAGTAAATGGAACAATGGGAATTGCAGTAGGTATGGCAACAAACATTCCTCCACACAATTTAGGTGAAGTAATAGATGGTTGTATCGCTTATATAGATAATCCACAAATAACAGTAGATGAAATGATGCAATACATAAAAGGACCAGATTTTCCAACAGGTGCAATAATTCTAGGAAGTAGTGGTATTAAAAAAGCCTATGAAACAGGTAGAGGAACTATCACCATTAGATGCAAGGCTGAAATAGAAGAAACAAATAACAAGCATAGAATAGTTATTACTGAAATTCCATATGGAGTAAATACATTAGAATTAAAAAATAGAATTGCAGAGCTAGTTAGAGACAAAGTTTTAGATGGAATTGCAGATTATCATGAAGAAACAAACATTGAAAATGGTGTAAAAATAGTTATTACACTTAAAAAAGAAGCCAATGCTAATGTTGTATTAAATAACTTATATAAACATACACAATTACAATCAACATTTGGTATTATCTTCTTAATGTTAGATCAAGGACAGCCAAGAACACTAGGAATTGTTGATATTATCTCAAAATATATTGATTATCAAAGAGAAATAATAATTAGAAGAACTAAATTTGATTTAGCAAAAGCAGAAGCAAGAGCACATATCTTAGAAGGTTATAAAATAGCACTAGATCATATTGATGACATAATTAAAATAATTAAAGAAAGCGAAAGTGACGTACTTGCTAAACAAAGATTAATTGAAAAATATAGATTTAGTGAAATACAAGCTGATGCAATACTAGAATTAAAATTAAGAAGATTAACAGGATTAGAAAGAGAAAAAATAGAAGAAGAATTAGCTAATATATTAAAATTAATTGAAGAATATAAATCAATTTTAGCTAGTGAACAAAAAGTATTAGAAATAATTAAGAATGAAATGCTTGAAATTAAAGAAAAATATGGAGATGAAAGAAGAACAAAGATAGATAACACAGCAATCGAATATATTGAAGACGAATCTTTAATACCTCAAGAAGATATAATAATAACTTTAACAAATAAAAATTATATTAAGAGAATACCAAAAGATACATATAAAGTTCAAAATCGTGGTGGAGTTGGAATAAAAGGAATGACAACAACAGAAGAAGACTTTGTTGAACAACTAATATCTTTAAATACTCACGATTATATATTATTCTTTACTAATAAAGGAAAAGTATATAGATTGAAAGGTTACAAAATACCTGAATTTTCAAGAACAGCTAAAGGATTGCCAATTGTAAATTTATTATCATTAGAAAAAGATGAAAAAATTAAGACAATGATAACAATAAATGAAAAAGAAACGTACAAATGTTTGCTTTTTAGTACAAAAAATGGCTTAGTAAAAAGAACTTTAATTAGTGAATTTGATAATATAAGACAAAGTGGTAAAATAGCTATTACTTTAAAAGATAATGATGAATTAATTTCAGTAAGAAAAACAACAGGCCAAGATCAAATATTTATGTGTTCATCAAATGGAAGAATGGCAAGATTTGGTGAAGAAGAAATAAGAATAATGGGTAGAACAGCATCAGGAGTTAGAGGAATTAATTTAACAGATGATATATGCGTAGGTACTGAAGTATCTGAACCAGGAAAAATGTTATTAGTTGTAACTGAAAATGGTTATGGTAAAAAAACAACAATGGATGAATATAGAGAAACAAAAAGAGGCAGTAAAGGAGTTAAAACATTAAATATAACAGAAAAAAACGGAAGAATTGTAGGATTTAAATCAACTGATAATGAAAAAGATTTAATGATAATAACTGAAAATGGAATAATTATAAGAATGTCTGTAGATGCTATCTCACAAATGGGAAGAGTAACTAAAGGAGTAAGATTAATAAATTTAAAAGAAAATAACAAAGTAGCTTCTATCTCTATACTAGATAAAGAAAATATTGAAGAAGAAAATTCAATAGAAGAATAAAATAAAGTAAATAGATGTTTCACGTGGAACATCTTTTATTATGCAAAAATTATTTCCCGGGAAATAAAAATTTAAAAAAATAAAAAAATAAAAAAGTTATAAACAATGTTCCACGTGGAACATATAACAGAATCTAATCACAAAAGTATAAACATTTTATAAGAAATGAATACTATTTATCAATATATTTAAATTAATCACATATTAATAATAAAATAGAATTATTATTAACAGAATTATCTTTTAATCGTAATAAAATCATATAAAAATAGAAAGATAAGATCAAACTAAAAAGTTATAAACAATGTTCCACGTGGAACATTGTTTTAAAAGATAGTATTGTATTAATAAAAAATCAAAATAATATGCATCTCTTGAAATTGATTAAAACAAAAATACTTTAAGTATTAATAAAAAATGATAGGGTTGCAAAAACTAACAAAAAAATAATTTAAACACAAAAACTATCAACAATGTTCCACGTGGAACATTGAATAAAAAATATAAATATGATTTTTTAATTCATAAGTAATTAAAAGATAATCAAATATTAACTGTAAAAAATACATTACATATAATTATTTAGCCATGAATACAGATAATATATTGCATATGATGTAATACTCGATACAGAATATAAATATTTTTTAAATATTAATCATATATTTTAAATAACAAAAACATTGATAAAAAATATAGACTTATCAATAAAATTATTAACAATGTTCCACGTGGAACATTGTATCAAAGAAATAACAAAACTTTTTTTGAAATGAAGAGCATATAAAAAAAATAAATAGTTATATATTATAATTTATATTAAAACTGCTATTTAATAACAATTTTATAACAAATTTTATTATCAATTTATAGATGAATTATAATTGTCTAAGAAAACTGAAAATTATTAACAATGTTCCACGTGGAACATTGAACTAATATTTATATAATAAACTTTTTATTAATATATTCTAAATTAACAAAAAAATAATACAAAATAGAACTTATGTTTCACGTGGAACATAGCCAAAAAAATAATTATAAAATATTCACAACTGATGCAAAAAAATATTATTTTAAATATATAAAGAATCAAAAAAATGGACAAATTAAATAATTATAAACAAGCGACTTAATTAGTAAAAAATAAAAAAGATTTATCAACAATGTTCCACGTGGAACATTAAGATTTCTTTTTAAAAAAATATTGTAAAATAATATTATTTGTGTTAACATATGTTTGTGCAACAAAGTTTAGCGAACCAGGTCAGAATTGGAAAATAGCAGCCTTAAGTGATTAACTTTGTGTGCACATTTTATTTATAACAAAATACGAAAAGGTGTTCGCTATGGATATATTAAAAATAGAGAAGTTATTAACAATTTTAAATAGAAAAGCAATAAGGCATAATGAAGTGCCAGTTTCATGTATAATTACAAAAGGTGAGAAAATTATATCAAAAGCATACAACAAAAAAATAACTAAGCATGATCCAACAGCACATGCAGAGATAATAGCTATAAGAAAAGCAGCAAAAAAATTAAAAACATGGAATTTAAATGAATGCAAATTATATGTAACATTATATCCATGTAAGATGTGCCTCAATGTAATTAATGAAGCAAGAATTAAAGAAATATACTATATTTTAGACAATGAAAAAGAAATAAATAACAATATAAAAATTATAAAAATCAATAGTGAAAAAAATAATTATTTTCAAGATGAACTAAAAAGATTCTTTAAAAATAAAAGGTAGTATAAAAATGCAAAATTTGTTATAATTATTAAGGAGGGCGTTATGGAGTATATATCATTATATCGTAAATATAGACCAAGAACATTTAGCGATGTTGTGGGGCAGGAAGTAGTTGTAAAAATATTAAAAAACAGCATATTAAATAATAAAATTAGTCATGCATATATATTTAGTGGCCCTAGAGGAACAGGAAAAACAAGTATAGCAAAAATATTTTCTAAAGCAGTTAATTGTCTAAATACTACTGATGGTGATTTATGCAATAACTGTGAAAATTGTTTACAAAATATAGATGAAGAAATAGATATTATTGAGATAGATGCAGCAAGTAACAATGGCGTTGATGAAATAAGAGAGATAAGAAATAATGTTAAGTTGATGCCAGTTCATTTAAAATACAAAGTGTATATTATAGATGAAGTTCACATGTTATCAACAAGTGCGTTTAACGCTTTATTGAAAACATTGGAAGAACCACCTAAACATGTAATATTTATTTTAGCAACAACAGAGTTTAATAAAATTCCTTCAACTGTTATTTCTCGTTGTCAAAAGTTTGACTTTAAAAAAATTACTATTAAACAAATAGAAGGAAGACTTAAATATATACTTGAAAAAGAAAATAAAACCTTAAATGATGACGTAATTTCATTAATTGCTAAATTAAGCGATGGTGGATTAAGAGATGCAATTAACACATTAGACCAAGTTATATCTTTAGATAAAGAAAATATTACAACAGATGATGTTTATAACTTGATTGGTGATGTTAGTGAACAAAAGATAATAAATTTATTAGAGAATATTGTATCTGGAAATATAAAAGAAACCTTAAAAAATATTAACGAATACTATGAAGAAGGAAAAAATTTTATTAATATTTGTGAGAGACTACAATTATTAGTAAGAAATATAATAATTTTTAATAACACTGATAATTATTTTGATAAAGAATATGAAAAAAAACTATTAGATTTTTCACATATAGAATTAGATTATTGTGAAGAAATGTCTAATGAATTATTTAATCTAATAAATGAATTAAAACGCACAAATAATCAAAAAATAATAACAGAAATTTCATTTTTAAAAATGTGTTTAATGAAAAATAAGAAAGAAAATACAATAAAAAGCTCAACAATAAACGCTACTTCAAACATAGATTCAAATAATAGGCAAAATCAAGTAGAGCCAATAATAAGTCAAGAAGAACAAAACATTGAAGAAAGCAGCAAAAAAGAAACAGACGAAAATAAAAAAATAAAAATTAATAATGTATTTTGTGGACCAAGTAAAGAACTAAAAAATAATTTTGTAAAAAATTATGAAAAGCTTAAAGAATATTTATCAATAAAAGAGTATAATGCATTAGTAAATTTATTACTAAAAGCAACACCACAAATAGTTACGGAAACTAATGTACTTTTTACTTTTAAAAATAATTTTGATATAGTTCTTTTTAATAATAAAATTGAAGAAATACAAGATTTATTGAGAAAAATTTTTGGTAAAAAATATTCAATTGTTGCTGTAAATAATGAAGAGTATTCAAATATATTAAAAGAATACAAAAAAAATATCGATTCTGGTAAAACATACAAATATATAGAAGAACCAGAAATTGAAAAAAAAAATAATAAAAATACAAAAATAGAAAACACAGCAGAGACATTATTTGGAAAAGATTGTATAATAGTAGAATAGAAGAAAGGAAATGATAAAAATGAATATGCAAAGCTTAATGGCACAAGCCAGAAAATTACAAGGAGATATAGAAAGAATAACTAAACAAATAGAAAGCACAACATTTAAATATGAGAACGATTACGTTTTAATTGAAGGAAAAGGAAATAATTCAATAGATTTAGTAAAAATAAAAAATAATCAAATATTAGAAGATAGTGAAATGTTAGAAGATATGATACAAGTAGGAGTAAATGACGTATTAAAACAAATCAAAACTGAAAAAGATAAAAAGTTAGGTAAGTACACAAATGGTATGGGAGGCATTCTATAACTAATGACACTACCTAGAAGTTTTCAAAATCTAGTAGAAAATCTAACTATATTACCAGGAGTAGGTGAAAAAACAGCTGAAAGATATGTCTATGCTTTATATGAAAAAGAAGACGACGACGTTGAAACACTAGCAAAAGCACTAACAGATTTTAAAAAGAATATTAAGACTTGTGAGATATGTGGCTGTTTAAGTGATGAAACAAAATGTGAAGTATGTATGGATAATAATAGAGATAAAAGTACAATTTGTGTAGTAGAGGACTCAAAAAATGTATTTTTTATTGAAAAAACAGGTAAATATAAAGGTTACTATCATGTATTAAATGGATTAATTTCTCCAATTGATGGAAAAAACCCAGAAGATTTAAACATTCCAAATTTAATCAACAATAGAATTAATGAAGATACAAAAGAAATAATAATAGCATTGAATCCATCTATTGAAGGTGAAATAACATCACAATATATTCAAAAAATATTAGAAAAATATAATGTTAAAGTATCAAGATTATCATATGGACTTCCAATGGGCACAGATATAGAATACCTTGATCCAGTTATGATTGCAAAAGCATGGGATGATAGAAAAGTAATATCATAAAAAATTAATTCATAAGTTTATTAGGAGAGTAAATTTATGATGATTATTAATATTATCAAAAGACTTGTTTATTCCATTTGCATATTATATACAATAAATGTATTTATTTATAAAACAGGTAAAACAGTACCAATAAATTACTATTCAATATTTATAGTTTGCTTATTTGATTTTTTAGGAATAATAGCATTAATCTATTTGAAATATTATCAGTAAAAAGAAATATAAAAGGAGCATTAATTGAAGAAGATATATCAGTATTTTGAAAAATTATATAATGAAGATAAATTAAGTCAAGCATTTCTAATAGGAAATGTTATTTTTGATGATGTTAAAAATGAATTAGAAGAAACCTTGAATAGTTTCTTTTTTCAAAATAATATAACTTTAGAAGAAAATCCTGATATTTATTTATTAAAAACTGAAGATGGATATGTGAGCAAAGACAAAATAAAAGAATTACTAAAGAATTTATCCACAACATCACAATTCAACAATACAAAAGTATATATTATAGAAGATACAGAAAAAATGAGTGATACAGTTTATAATGCAATACTAAAAACATTAGAAGAACCAAGTCCTGGCATATATGCAATACTTCTAACAAATAACATAGATGCAGTTAAACCAACCATCGTTAGTAGATGTCAAAAAATATTTGTTAATGCTAATAAAGAAAAAGTAACACTAGAAGAAAATACAAATATAGAATGTGATGAAATTGTAGAAAATTTAGAATTAAATGGTGTTGAATCAATAGCTAAATACAATAAAATTTATACCATAATCAGTGATAGAGATAAATTCATAAAAATATTATATGCAATGCTAGATAGATATAAAAAAGTATTATATGATATAGTTAATGAAAAAAATGATGAAAAAAATGATATAATATACATGAAAAACGACATAAATACTCTATCAAGAAAGATACTTATTATTGATAAATTTATTAGTTTATCAGCAAATTATTTAAATAAAAACTTAATGATAGATAGATTTATTATAGAAATGTGGGGAAATAATAAATGAAAGCAGTTGGAGTAGAATTTAAAGATAAAGGCAAATTATATACTTTTTTTGACAATGATTTGGAAATAAAATTAAATGATAAAGTTATTGTTAATACTGAAAGAGGATTACAGTTTGGTAAAATAGGTGCAGTTTTTGGAGAACTAAATGATGGAAAAGAACATGCAGTAGTATATAAAATTGCTACAGAAGAAGATGAAATTCAAAATCAAAAAAATGTAGAAGAAGCAGAAAAAGCCTTAATTAAAGCACAAGAAATTGCTGAAAAAACAAAACTAGATATGAAATTTTTAGATGCATTTTTTACATTTGATAGAAAACAATTAGTATTTCAATTTTTATCTGATAATCGAGTAGATTTTAGAGAACTTGCTAAATCACTAGCTGGAATTTACAAAACAAGAATTGAATTAAGACAAGTAGGAGTAAGAGACAAAGCAAAAAATATATCAGGAATAGGACAATGCGGAAGAAAAATTTGTTGTTCAAGTTTTTTAAATGATTTAGATTCAGTTGGAATTGCACAGGTAAAAAATCAAAATCTAGCGTTAAATCCAAGTAAAATAAATGGAATATGTGGAAGATTATTATGCTGTCTTAAATATGAAGATGATTTATACACTGAATATAGAAAAGGATTACCTGAAGTGGGCGATAAAAAAACATATGAAGATGAAGCAGGAACAGTAATTTCAGTTGATATTCCAAATAGAAAATATACATTACTCACAGAAAAAGGAAATAAAATTGAAGTAAAGGTACCATTAAATAATGAAAGAAAATTCAACAAGAAAAATTAATGATTTAGTTAATTATAAAAATATAAAAATAATTCAAGATAAAAATTATTTCAATTTTAGTTTGGATTCAGTGTTATTACCTAATTTTGTTACATTAAATCCAAATACAAAAAAGATCTTAGATTTATGTAGTGGGAACCTACCAATACCATTAATTTTAAGTACTAAAACCAATGCAAATATCTATGCAGTTGAACTTCAACAAGAAATATATGATTTAGCAAAAGAAACATTAAAAATTAATAATTTAGAAAATAGAATAACTTTATATAATGATAATGCAAAAAATATGACAAACAAGTTCGAAACAGACACATTTGATTTAATAACATGTAATCCACCATATTTCAAATACAGCAATTCAAGTTTAATCAATGATAATATAATAAAATCAATAGCGAGACATGAGATAGAAATAAATATTGAAGATATTATCAAAATATCAAAGAAATTGTTAAAAAATGGTGGTTCATTATCAATAGTACATCGTGCAGAAAGATTAATCGAAATAATAGAATTAATGAGAAAAAATAATATAGAACCTAAAAGAATAAGATTTATTTATCCTAAAGAGAATACTGAATCAAATCTAATATTAATTGATGGCAGAAAAAATGGTAATCCAGGTCTAAAAATATTACCTCCATTAGTTGTGCATAATAATGATGGAAGCTATACAGAAGAAGTATTAAAAATGTTTGGAAGTGAAAATTAATGATACAAAAAAGTTATGAGAATAGTGAATATGGAAAACTATATTTAATACCAACACCAATAGGTAATTTAGATGATATTACTTTAAGAGCAATTAAAACATTAGAAATGGTCGATATAGTTTATGCAGAGGATACAAGAGAAACATTAAATTTACTTAAATATTTAAAAATCAATAAAAAAGTTGAATCATGCCATAAATATACAGAAATGAAACACAAAGATAAAATAGTTCAAATATTAAAATCAGGTAAGAATATAGGATATGTAACAGACAGAGGAACACCTCTTATAAGTGATCCTGGAAATGTAATTGTTGATGAATCAATAAAAGAAAATATTACAGTAATTGCTCTACCAGGACCTAATGCATTATTACCAGCAATAAATATGTCTGGACTAAGTAATGAAAAATTTTTATTTTATGGATTTTTAAATAGTAAACAATCACTTGCGAAGAAAGAACTAATAGATTTAAAAGATATAAAACAAACAATAATATTTTACGAGTCCCCTCATAGAATAACAGCCACCTTATCACAAATATTAGAAGTGTTTGGTAATAGAAATATAGCAATAGTAAGAGAAATATCAAAACTACATGAAGAAGTAATACGAGATAATATTGAAAATATTTTAAAAATATCTGATACATTAAAGGGAGAAATGGTTATAATAGTAGAGGGTAACACAAAGGAAGAAATGCTAGAAGTAAACTATACTGAAGAAATAAACAAGTTATTAACACAAGGTTATTCTAAAAGAGATGCAATAAGAGAAATAGCTGATAAATATAATGTTAGTAAAAACAAACTATATAATGAATTTAAGGAGAATTAGTATGAAGTTAGTCGTAGGACTCGGAAATCCTGATAAAAAGTATGAGAAAACAAGACATAACTGTGGATTTAGAGCCATAGATTTTTACGCTGAAAAAAACAATTTAACGTTTAAATCAAAATTTAAGGGATTATATTGTGAACAACTTGTTAACAATGAAAAATTAATTCTATTAAAACCTCAAACATATATGAATTTATCAGGTGAATCAGTAATCGAATTTGTTAAATACTATAACATTGACTTAAAAGATATAATGGTAATATATGATGACATTGATTTTGAAGTGGGAACATTCAAGATAAAAAGAAATGGTAGCGCAGGTGGACACAATGGTATTAAAAATATAATTGAGCACTTAAAAACAGAAAACATACAAAGAATAAGAATAGGTATTTCTAAGAATCATATACCACTAGATAAATATGTCCTTGAAAAATTTACACAAGAAGAAGACGAAAAAATTAATCAAATATTACCAACAATTTCAAATATAATCGAAGATTTTACTATGTATGATATAGATAAATTAATGGAAAAATATAATAGGAATTAATATGAAGAATAAGCTATATGAGGAATTATTTGATTTTGATATTTCTAATATAAAGAAAATATCAGTAAGTAAAAATGAAATATATAACCAATTATTGTTATATATCTTTTTTACGTCTAAAAAAAATATTCTTCTAGTAGTACCAACTCTTAATGAAGCAACTGAAATCTATAATGAAATGAAAAACTATTTAGATGAAGTATACTTATTTCCAGAAGATGACTTCATGACTAAAAAAGCAATAGCGAGTTCACCAGAACTACTATACATGAGAGCTAATATTCTAAATAAATTCGAACAAGATACTAAAAAGATAATCATAGTTCACCTAAACAGTTTTATAAAAAAAATACCTGCACCATCTAGTTATAAAGAAAATAGAATTAACTTAAAAATAAATAATGAAATCAATAGAGAAGAATTTATTAATAAATTAGTTAAAATTGGATATAAAAAAGAAAGTATGGTATATGAAACATCTGACTTTGCAGTTAGAGGCTTTATCATTGACATTTATCCAATTAATGAAGAAAATCCAATAAGAATAGAACTCTTTGATGATACTATTGAAAAGATTAAATATTTTGATGCAGTAACTCAAAAATCAATAAAAGAAATAGAAGAAATAACAATATCACCAATTAAAGATGACTTTGATAACAATAATTCATCAATAAGAGATTACAATAAAGATGGAATAGTTCTATTTCACAATTATAATCAACTCTTAAATCAAGAAAAAATGATAGCTCCTCAAGTAAAATATTTGGATATACAAAGTGAATTATTTAAAGTATCAAAATTAGTAAAAGATGAAGATATATATTTAGATACAATTAACAATAGAAATGCAGATATCAAAATAGAAGCAGAACCAATAGAAAACTATAGTTCAAATAAAGAAAAATTCTTTAATGATATAAAATTAAGTGGAGGAACACTTTATACAACTAACAAGTTATTAACAGAAGAAGTCAAAAAATATGATAAAAACATAAAAATAGAGAATTACACATTAAATCATGGATTTATATATAAAAATAAACCATATTTTTCAGAATTTGATTTATTTGAATCTCAAAATAAAAAAGAATTAATCAAAGGAACATCACTTGGCAGTAAAATAATGTCAATAGATAGTATAAAACCAGGTGACTATGTAGTACATAGAAAATCAGGAATTGGTATATATATGGGTCTTACAACTATAGAGAAAAAAGGCTTAAAAAGAGATTACTTACTTATACAATATAAAGGTAATGATAAACTATATATGCCTGTAGAAGACATCACAAAATTATATAAATACTCTTCTAAAGAAGGAGTAAAACCACCTATTAATAAGTTAAATAGTGTAGAATGGACTAAAACAAAATTAAGAATAAAAGAAAGAATAAAAAATATAACTGGTGAATTACTAAAAATATATCAAGAAAGAAATAAAGCAACAATAGAACCATTTAAAAAAGATGATGAAGAACAGTTAATATTTGAGTCAGAATTTGGATATGAAGAAACAGTAGATCAATTAAAAGCAAGTGAAGAAATAAAAAGAGATTTAGAAAAGCCAAGACCTATGGAAAGACTTCTTTGCGGAGATGTTGGTTATGGCAAAACAGAAGTAGTTTTTAGAGCAATATTTAAAACAGTTATGAATGGTAAACAAGTAGCATATCTATGTCCAACAACATTGCTTTCTCATCAACAATACGATTCAGCATTAAAAAGATTTCAAAATCATGGTGTAAACATAGATTTAATTAATAGACATTTTACTAACAAACAAGTTCAAGAAAAATTAAAAAGACTAAAAGAAGGTAAAATTGATATAATTTTTGGAACACATAGACTTTTAAGTAATGATGTTGAATTTAAAGATTTAGGACTTCTTGTTATAGATGAAGAACATCGTTTTGGTGTAGAGCAAAAAGAAAAAATAAAAAAATTAAAATCAAATGTTCATGTTTTATCAGTTTCAGCAACACCTATCCCAAGATCACTTCAAATGTCACTTGTTGGTATAAGAGATTTATCATTAATTGAAAGTGCACCTAGAAATAGATATCCAGTTCAAACATATGTTATTGAATATAATGAAATGTTAATAAGAGAAGCTATTCTAAAAGAAATGAGTAGAAATGGACAATCATATATTCTATATAACAATATTACAAATATGGAACAATTAACAGAAAAATATAAAAAACTTATTCCAGAAGCAAGAATATGTTTTGCTCATGGAAAAATGTCTAAAAATGAAATGCAAGATATAATATACGACTTTACAAATAAGAAATATGATGTATTAATAAGCACAACAATTATAGAAAATGGTATAGATATTCCTAATGCTAATACAATAATTGTTATTGATAGTGATAGATTTGGATTAAGTCAACTTTACCAAATAAGAGGTCGTGTAGGCCGTGGTAACAGGATTGCTTATGCATACTTAATGTATAAAAAAGAGAAAGTATTAAACACAACTGCGTTAAAGAGACTTGATGCTATAAAAGAATTTACTGAACTTGGAAGTGGATACAAAATTTCAATGAGAGATTTAGCTATCAGAGGAGCAGGAGATATTCTTGGTAAAGAGCAAGCAGGATTTATAGATTCAGTTGGAGTAAGTATGTATATGGAACTAGTCAATGAAGAAATAAATGGTATCACAGTAGATGAAAATGAAGAAAAAGAACCAGTACCAATAGATATACAAACTCATATTGATAAATGTTACACAGATGAAAGCGATGTAATTATAGAACTTCATAAAAAGATAAATGGAATAACAACAAGAAAAGAATTAAACGAAGTATTATCAGAAATAAGAGATAGATTTGGCATGACAAATAAAGAACTAGAAATCTATGCTCATGAAAAATACCTTGAAAAATTATTAATGATTACAAACATAAAACTACTTGAAAATGATAACTTAAAAGCAGTATTAAAATTAAAGAAAGAAGTTTTTGAAGATATAAATATAGAAGAGCTATTCGTAGAATCAACAAAAATAACAACAAAATTCAATTTTCAATATAAAGGTGGTTCAATATTAATAACACTTCTAAAAGCAACATTAGAGAAAAACTATATCTATTATTTAGAAGATTTACTTGAAGTAATATATAATATGAAATTTAAGTATAATAAATAAAAAAATTACCAAAATATTACTAGGTGATTTAATGCAAACAACTGGTATAATAAGAAAAATAGATGAACTTGGTAGAATAGTATTACCAAAAGAATTAAGAAAGTATCTAAATATAAATCCGGGAGACGACTTTCAAATAACAATTGAAAATGAAAAAATAATATTAGAAAAATATTCAAGATTACAAAATGAAGAACTAGAGTTAATACGTCTTATTAACTGTTTTTCAAGTATAACAAATTATAGTATTTACTTAGTAATAAATAATAAAATAGTAAATAGTGAATACGAAGAAATTACAAAAGAAGTTCAAAATATTATTCAAGAAAGAAAAATATATATAGATGAAACAAATAAAATAAATATTACAAATACAATCACAAATGAAGACAAAATCATAATAAATCCTATTATATTAGATAGCGATTTACTAGGTACAATTATCATAACAGGAAAAGAAAGTATTAAAAATATGATAGACATATCAAAAATAATTGAAAGAATAATAAAGTTAAAATATATGTAAAAATATGTCAAAAAATGTAATATTGTGTAATATTGATTGAATAAAAATAAATACTTTTGTATTATTAAATTGTGATTATTATGAAAAAAATATTAGGAAGTATAAGAAATAAACCTATGATGTCTTTTACTTTGTTTTTATGTACAACTTTATTATTAATGATACTTTTATTACTAAATGTGAGTAATATTTATTATATTTTATTAATACCTTTTATTACTTATTATATCAATAAGATAGTTTATATTAAATTATTTGGAATAAATTACTAATGATAGATACACATGCTCATATATTAAGTGAATTTTATGATGATATAGATGAGTTAATAGAGGAATTAAAGAATAAAGATATAATAAAAGTAATAAATTGTGCAGATTCAATAGAAACATCAAAAGAAGTATTAAATATATATAATAAATATGAGGGATACTTATTGCCAGCAGTAGGAATACACCCTGAAAATATTGATAACAGTAATCTTAAGACTATAGAAAACATAATAAAAGAACATAAAGTGTTTGCTATAGGTGAAATAGGTCTTGATTATCATTATAACGATGAAAATAAAGATGAACAAAAAGAATATTTTATTAAACAATTAGATCTTGCATTAAAATATGATTTGCCAGTAATAATTCATATAAGAGAAGCAATGCAAGAATGTTTTGATATACTTAAAACAAGAAAGAATAAAGGAATAATTCATTGTTTTAGTGGAAGTGTTGAAATGGCACGTGAATATATAAAATTAGGATATAAACTTGGTATAGGAGGAGTTTTAACATTCAAAAACTCTAAACTTTATGAAGTGATAGAAAAAATAGATTTAAAAGATATAGTACTAGAAACAGATAGTCCATTCTTATCACCAGAACCATTTAGAGGTAAAAAGAATAAACCATGTAATGTTCTTTATGTAGCAAAAAGAATAGCAGAAATAAAAAATATATCATTAGAAGAAGTAATAAACACAACAACTGCAACAGCAAAGCAAATTTTTGACATTTAATAATACTTATTATATAATTTATTTAGGAGTAAGTATTATGAAAAAATATATAAGAAGTAGAATATTTATGACAATAAAAGCTTGTATAGCTATCATAATAATTTTTTTCATTGGAAAAGAGAACTATGAAAATAAATCTCTTTCAGTTTCAATGAACACTAATCTAAATAAATCAATAGATAAACAAATTATACAAGATTCACAAAATGAATTATATAAAGAAGGAATTTATAATCCATTATATACATTTACTGGTGAATTAACTGGATATGCTGGAGATTGTCCTTTATGTTCTGGATATTTAGCTTGTCCACCAAGAACTAATGTATTAGAAAAGGGAATATATTTTGATGATAAAACTTATGGTAATATAAGAATTGTTGCTAGTAGTAAGAATTATCCATGTGGAACTATATTACAATTTAATGTTAATAAATTATCTAGTGAACCAATTATAGCTATTGTGCTTGATAGAGGCGTAGGTGGAAATGTTATAGATTTATTGACTGAATCTGAAGAGTTTGCTACTAAAAAAGTTGGTAGAGTTAGAAATTTAGAATTTGAAGTATTAAGTTTTAAATCATTATAATAAATTATATCTTTTTTTATTCTTACTCTCAACTAAGTTCTATGTTATTCTATCAAAAAATATATGAAATTGCAAGAGTAGTGTCCGCACCTTAGCTTCATCATTTAATATTGACTTTTCCAATGCCACGCTACCTTCAGTATTGAACAAATTCTATGATACACCAAGGGAATTATAGACTGTTCGTTCCACTTTTGCTAAATCATCAGTGGTAGTTGTTGTAGTTTTATCAGACATATCTATTGATTCAACATCTGCAAATGTAGTCATAACATCAACACCAATAGCGCGTTTCAGCATTTGAACCGCATTATTATGTATATCAGTTGCTTCATCAATATCAAAAATTAAATCGCCATTTTTATCAAGTGGTAACTTTTGAATAATAATTTTTAACAACTTCTGCATTTGCTTGCGGCGGTCTAAGTCTTGCGCGGCATCTAAATCCAAAATGTTAGGAATGGCATTAACAAATAATGGCTTGTCACCATTGTTAAAACTAAATTTTACTGTGCTATCTGGATCCAATAGATACCAATAGCCATAGATATCACCTGCATAATCTGGCGCCAACTTATGCTATTTATATAAAACGTAGCCCTTTTGAAAATCTTTGGGGAACAACTTTAATACTCGCATACGATAGTTGACATCGGGAAATGCGTTATCAAAAAAACGCATATCAAATTCAATAGCTGGCTACGTTCCAATATTATAACGAGAACGACAATAATTAATAGGCAATTGCTACAAAGCCACTTGATCCTTAGTTGCCACAATATATCCATAATATGCACCATCGCGCACAACTTCCAAAGCAATGTCGCCACACAATTTTTTAATATGCGAATTATCTAAAAATGTTAAAATACGATTAAAATCTTGTATGACCTTCTTAATTTTAGTCTCGTCTGTCTTATACGCTTCATCTATAATATCAGATACAACATACCAATCATAACGATACAAATTTGCTATATAATCACATACGACACTATAAATACCACTAGTATTATAAAAGTATTTTGATATTTCGCGTAATGTTGGTACATCATTATTTGCAAGTTGCTACAAAACATATATTTTATTACCATAGTTAGTTTGCACGTGTTTTAATGAACCAAGATTTAATGTGGCGTCCTCTAATGTTTTTGGACCGACTTTAATTTTATTAAATGTGGCGCCGGGCAAATCGCGTTGCACCATATTAAATCCTTTATTGTGAATTTGTTCTTGCTTGTTGGTTTTCTCTTCCAATTTCTCACCCCCTTATGGTTAATATCCCGCTCGATTCATAATGTAATCATAATCAATTAAATATTCCTCGGTATAGGGAATTTCTATTAGATTAATACCATGTAAGGCACAATATCTACGTTTTTTATTATCATTAAATTGTTGC
>OIZL01000965.1_pt1 | contig 17823 bp, 16 predicted proteins | sample 1588541 | NCBI WGS metagenome assembly OIZL01 (sample SAMN03283285) | human gut metagenome | biome: human-associated habitat; material: feces | host: Homo sapiens | place: Peru | collected 2012 | reverse complement strand
TATTAATAATAAGACTTATAATTTACATTAAAGATCTTTAGTGTTATAATAATGGCATGATATGAAAAAGGAGGATTCTTATGAATAATAATGATTTAATAAAAGAAGTAAGAAGTGCTTCAAATATTGTAGATGTTATATCTAGTTATCTTCCTTTAGTAAAAAAAGGTAAAAACTATTTTGGGGTATGTCCTTTTCATGATGATAATAACCCTAGTATGAGTGTTAGTGAAGATAAACAAATTTATAAATGTTTTTCATGTGGAGCAAGTGGTAATGTTTTTAATTTTGTAATGGATTATGAAAAAATAGATTTTAAAAGTGCTTTATATTTACTTGCTAAAAGAAGTGGTATAAATGTATCTAATAATTTAGTTAAAACAAATAATAAAAATGATAAATTTTATGAAATATATAATATTGCAGAAAAGTATTATCAAAATAATTTAAATACATCTTTAGGACTTGAAGCAAAATCATATTTACATAACAGGGGTATAGATGATGAACTTATAAAACATTTTAAAATAGGTTTATCTTTGAAAGAACAAAATGGTTTAGTAAATCTTTTAGTTAAGAAAAACTATAGTATTAAAGATATTTCTTTAATTGGATTATCTAATATGGATAAGGATTTATATATTAATCGTATTATGTTTCCTTTATTTAATACAAATGGGGATACGATAGGATTTTCTGGAAGAATATATAACACTAAAAGTGATAGCAAGTATATTAATACAAGAGAAACTTTAATATTTAAAAAAGGAGAAAATTTATATAACTATCATTTAGCTAAAGATGAAGCAAGAAAAGAAAAGTTTTTAATTGTAGTTGAAGGATTTATGGATGTAATTAGGCTATATTCAATTGGAGTTAAAAATGTTGTAGCTCTTATGGGAACAAGTCTTACTAAGGAACAAACAACTTTAATTAAAAGGACATCTTCTAATATTATATTAATGCTTGATGGAGATAATCCTGGTAAGAAAGCAATTGTCAATGTTGGACAAATACTAGAAGAGGAAAATTTAAAAGTTAATGTTGTAGCATTACCTGAAGATTTAGACCCTGATGAATATATTTTAAAATATGGTAAAGAAAAGTTTATGAGTCTTTTAAATAGTCCTTTAGAATATAGTGAATTTAAAATAAATTATTTAAAAGAAGGTAAAGATTTAACGAAAATAGATGAGCAATCTTCTTATGTTAATGATGTGTTACTAGAATTATCTAATATAGATGATGATGTAAAAAAAGAACTTATTTTAAAAAAATTAGAGAAAGAATTTAATCTTGATATAGAATTTTTAAGAAATAAGTTGCAAAATATGAAGAAAAGTGGTAAAATTGAAACGTTAAAAAAACCTGATGATGTAAAAGTTATTAAGCTTGACAAATACCAAAAAGCAACTTATGCAATATTAAATGAAATGCTAAATAATTATAATGCGATTAAAACTTATGAAAAAAGACTTAATTATTTACCATATGAAACTGCTAGATATTTGGCTAATGAAATTATTTATTATTCTAAACATGAAAAAGATTTCGTTTTAGCAGATTTTATAACACAAGTTAGTGATAAAGAAGAATTAGCTTTATATCTAAAAGAAGTATTAAAGTATGATAATGAAGTTGTTTCTATGGCAAGTTTTGATGATTATATTAAAGTGATCGAAGAATATAAGAGTAACCAAGAAATAAAAAGGTTAAAAGAATTAATGAAAAAAGAAGTCGATCAAGAAAAGAAAGCTTTAATTGCAGATAAGATTAGATTAGTTAAGATGGGGAGCTGAAATATTATATGATTAATGAAATTAAGACATTTGAAGAAAGAAAACAAGAATTATTAGAAATAGGGTTAAAGAATAAAAAGGTTACATTTGAAGAAATAGCAGAAAAATTAAAAGGAATTGAACCTGATAGTGATTTACTTGATGACTTATATAATATGTTTGTTCAAAACGGTATCGAAATAGTTGGAGCAGATATTGAAGATATAAGTGAAGAAGAAGAAGAAGATGATGATAGTTCAACTGATTTTCTTGATTCAGTTGTATCAAATAAAGATATAAAAATTAATGATCCAGTTAGAATGTATTTAAAAGAAATAGGAAGAATAAATCTTTTAACTGCAGATGAAGAATATGAATATGCATTGCAAGCTCAAGAAGGTAATGAAGATGCTAAAAGAATACTTGCTGAAAGTAATTTAAGATTAGTTGTATCAATTGCCAAAAGATATGTTGGTCGTGGAATGGCTTTCTTAGATTTAATCCAAGAAGGTAATATTGGTTTAATGAAAGCAGTAGAAAAATTTGATCCAGGAAAAGGATATAAATTTTCAACATATGCAACATGGTGGATAAGACAAGCAATTACTCGTGCTATTGCAGATCAAGCTCGTACTATAAGGGTACCAGTTCATATGGTTGAAACAATTAATAAACTTGCAAGAGTTCAAAGACAATTAACTCAAGAATTAAATAGAGAACCAACAGAACAAGAATTGGCCAAAAAAATGAATCTTAGTGAAGATAAAGTCCGTGAAGTTATGAAAATATCACAAGAACCAGTGTCACTTGAAACACCAATTGGGGAAGAAGACGATTCCCACCTTGGAGATTTTGTCCCAGATGAAAGAACAATGTCACCAGAAGAATATACAACAAGTGAACTTTTAAAAGAAGAACTTGATAATGTTTTATTAACTTTAACAGAAAGAGAAGAAAAAGTATTAAAATTAAGATTCGGTTTAGAAGATGGACAATGTAGAACACTTGAAGAAGTTGGCCAAATTTTTGGAGTAACAAGAGAAAGAATAAGACAAATTGAAGCTAAAGCTTTAAGAAAGATGAGACATCCATCAAGAAGTAAAAAATTAAAGGATTTCTTAACTGATTAATGAATTTAGATAATAGATTAAAAAGAATCACTGATTTTATACCAAGTGATTCTTATATTTTAGATGTTGGATGTGACCATGCACTTCTTGATATTTATTTAGCATTAAATAGAAATAATGTTAAATTAATTGCCAGTGATATTAATGAAAATCCTTTAAAAATAGCCAAAGAAAACATAAAAAAATATAATTTAGAAGATAAAATAAAACTTGAAAAAGCTGATGGTGTTTCTAAGATTAATGATGAAGTTGATACAGTTGTAATAGCAGGTATGGGTACTTCTACAATTAATGATATTATAAATAATGATTTAGAAAAATTAAAAAATGTAAAAAAAATAATCATATCTTCTCATACATCCAGTTTTGAATTAAGAGAAAACATGAATAAAAAAGGTTTTAAAATAATTGATGAAGTAGTAGTTTTTGATAAGGGTAAATATTATGAAATAATTGTATATAGTAATGGTTATGAAAGACTAAGTAAACTAGATATGGAATATGGACCAATTATTAGTAAAAGAAAAGATGAGATAACAAAAGCTTATTTTAATGAAAGATATTTAAAACTAATTGAAATTTATAAAAAAATTCCAAATAGTAATGAAAAATTAAAAGATGATTTAAATAAAAAGATTAAAGAAATAAAAAAGTTTCTTTAATCTTTTTAAGCAAAAAAAGTAGGACCATTATTATTAGAAGAAATATTTTCTTTTTCCTCTTTAACAGTTTCATTTTTAGAAATAGTTGTATCATTATTCGTTTTAACACTATCACTAGAACTCATTGCTTTAGCAACACGAAACATTGTTTTAGCATTATTTATAATGGGTTTTACTTGAGTAACAACGGGTATTGCCTGATTAATAACGCCAAGTGTTTTAGAGGCTCCATTTAAAAGATTTGAAAATGAAAATGTTTTAGTAGCGCCAGTTATACCTGCACCAACACTTGATGCTGGAGCAAAAAGTCTTGATAAAAGACCAGGAGATCTTGTTGCAAAAGCGGCTCCAGGGCCTCTTAACGAATTTCCTACAAATGAAGATGGAACACTTCTAAAGTTCATATTTTGAAAATTAGGATAACTATAGTAATTAAAATATGGGTTATTGTTCATATATTTTTCCTCCTATTATAATGTATGCTAGTAAAATTCATTTGACAAAATTAATTTTTTTTATTAAAATATAATGATGTTAGGGGAAGTAGTTATGCAAAAAATAAATACAAAAAGATTTATATTATGTAGAAATAATACAAGATATTTTTATGTTGAAGAAAAATTTACTCAATATGATCCTCAATACCATGTTTATTATAGAAATAATAATGTAACAGTATTAACAAAAGAAATATTTGATATGACTTTTGGAGATGATTATAGATTAGATTTAATTGAGTTTCTTTTTAATATGAAATATGATTTAGAAATAAATAAAGAAATAGATAATATAGGTAATCTTGACTTAATTATGGAAGATATAGATTCTTTAATTAAGAAGATGAATAGTAATTATTATTATAAAAATTATAATGTAGTTAAAAACACTTTAATTTACTATATGAATTTCTATAATGAAGTAATTGCAAGAAGACCAAAAACTAAAGAATATGATTATGAAGAAGATGTAATTAAACTTCAAGCATTAAATGAACTTACAAGAGAAAGGAAAATATCAAGTAATAGATAAGGATAAATGGAAAAACCATTTATCCTTTTTTATTTATTATCTATAAATTTATAATAATATTCATCATATGAAAGTTCAGGGTAATTATCATGCATATCTGTAGCTACTTTAACACCGACATATCTATAATGCCAACTTTCATACATAAATCCTGTTATATTTTCATTTTTCTTAGTATATCTTAAAATAAATCCATATTTATAAGCATTTTCTTTCATCCAAGTAAATGAACTACTGCTATCAAAATATAACATATTACCATTTTTAGTGGAACTAACATCAACCGTAAGACCTGTTTGATGTTCAGAATGTCCTGGTCTTGCCGTATCTATGTCAGCTTGTTTTTGTCCCATACTACTAACAGCGTTTTTATAAAGTTTTTCTTGCATAGAATAAGGCCTGTAAGCAGATTGCCCATATACAGGAGTACCATTTGCAATTGATGCTTCACTTAGCATTTCAAAAGCTTCTTTAGCTTCTTTTCGCATCCTTCTAACCGCACTATTACCATATATAAAATATTTACTACTTATTTCTTCTAAATCATCTGGTTCATAATTTTCACTTAATTTTAAATACTTATTCATTAATAAAAGTACACCTTTAGAAGTATCAGCATCTTTTATATAAGAATAAAATTCTTTATCAAGCCCAATATTTACATGATTAACAACTTTTTCATAATCATAAGATTCATGACTTTCTTTATATGCTATATATCTTGGTCCGTTTTCTAATTTAAAGTTTAAACATTTTCTATACAGTAAATATGGGTCTTTTTCTTCTTCTTTATTTGGTAAGTCATTTTTATCACCATTATTAGTGGTATTATTATCATTTGGTTTATTACTATCAAATATTTTTCCTTTATAACATATTAAAGTTAAAATACAAGCAAGTATAATAATAACTAATAAATAAATTATATTCTTTTTTCTTTTTTTCTTTCTCATAAAATTCCTCCATATTTATCTTAACACTAAATATTATTTTATTAAATAAAAAAATAGTCTAATTTTATAAATATTACATAAAAATTTACTTAGTTTATTTATAAGTGTACTTGCAAAAAATGTCAAATACTGAAAGTTTTGATGATGAACTTGCAAAAATAAGAAAAATGTGTTATTATGTTAATGGGTGAAATAAATATGATAGTTAGGGAAAAGTATTTAAATAAAATGATATCTGCGAAAGATACTGAATTTATAAAAGTAATAACAGGTGTTAGGCGTAGTGGAAAATCAACATTAATGTTAATGTTTAAGGATTATTTGATTAATAGTGGTATCAATAAAGAAAATATAATTCATATTAATTTTGAGTCAGGAATATATGATGAAATAAAGAATTATAAGAATTTATATGATTATGTGAAAACAAATATTAAAAATGGTAAAACATATTTGCTTTTGGATGAAGTCCAAATTGTTGATTCATGGGAAAAAGCAATAAATGCTTTTAAAGTTGATTTTGATATCGATATATACATAACTGGATCAAATGCTTATTTACTATCCAGTGAGTTATCAACATTATTATCTGGTAGGTATATAGAAATAAAGATGTATCCATTATCATTTAAAGAATATTTGATTTTTAATAATTATGATACTTCATCAATTGAAGAAAAATTTAATGAGTATTTAAAATATGGAGGCCTACCTGCTGTTACATTATTAAAAGGTAATGATGAACTTGTTTTATCTTATTTAAATGATATTTATAACTCAATCGTAAAAAAAGATATTGTAGATAGAAATAATATAAAAGATGTAGCCTTACTTGAAAATATAATAAAATATTTGGCAAATAATATAGGCAGTCCTGTTTCATCAAATAAAATATGTGATTATTTAAATAGTAATAAAATAGTAGAAAAAACTAGTCATCAAACAATTGATAACTACTTAAATATGTTAGAAAAATCGTTTATAATGTATAAGGCAGATCGAACAGATATTAAAAGTAAATCATTATTAAAAACTTTAGGAAAATATTATATATCCGATTCTGGATTAAGAAATATTATATTAGGTTTTAGAAATATAAATGAGGGTCATTTATTAGAAAATATTGTTTATTTAGAATTATTGAGACGTGGTTATAGAGTTAATATAGGAAAAATGAATGATTATGAAGTTGATTTTGTTGCTGAAAGTCCTAATGAAATAAAATATTATCAGGTAACACAAACATTAATTAATGAAGAAGTAAAAAATAGGGAATTAAGAAGTTTAGAAAATATTGAAGATAATTACGAAAAAATAATATTAACGATGGATAAATCAATAAATAATGATTATAATGGTATCAAAATAATTAATATAATAGATTTTTTACTTGAAGAAGATAAATAATTTAAGTTAGACAACGTACTTAATAGTATGTTGTTTTTTATTAAATAAAAAAATAGTCTAATTTTATAAATATTACATAAAAATTTACTATAGAAGGAAGGTAAATGTATGAAAAAAATTAGTATTATAATATTGTTGTCACTTTTTCTAAATATAATTCCAATTAGTGTATTTGCTAAGAATAATGAAGAAAATAGTGATGTAAATTTAACAAAACATGCAACTTCATCAATTTTAGTTGAAGCTACAACAGGAGAAATAATTTATAAACAAAATCCCAATAAAATATCAAGTGTTGCATCTTTAACTAAAATGATGGGGTTAATTATTATATTTGACTTTATAAATAAAGGTGGAACAACATATGATGAAATTATAACAGTGTCTTCTTATGCAAAAAGTATGGGAGGAACACAACTTTATTTAGAAACAGGAGAAAAAATAAGTGTCAATGAACTTATAAAAGGAATTGTTATGGCAAGCGCAAATGATGCAATGGTAGCAATGGCTGAAAGAGTAAGTGGTACAGAAGAAGCTTTTGTAAAAAAGATGAATTTAAAAGCTAAAGAATTAGGACTTAAAAATACACATTTTGTAAATTGTACAGGATTTGATGAAGAAAACCATTATTCTACGGCAAGTGATATGGCTAAGATTGCTATGGAATTAGTTAATAATTATCCTGAAATATATAAGTTTTCAAGTGTATATGAAAGTTATGTAAGAGAAAATACATCAAATAAAACATGGATTGCTAACACAAATAAACTTGTTAGGTTTTATGAAGGAGCAGATGGTCTTAAAACGGGTTCAACTACAGATGCTGGAAAATGTATCGCAGCAACTGCCAAAAGAAATGGTTTAAGACTTATTGCAATAAGTTTAGGATATAAAGATGTAACAACAAGAAATAAGGAAACAATGGATTTACTTGATTATGGATTTAATCAATATGAAATAAATATGCTTTATGAAAAAGATAAAAAAGTAGGAACAGTTAATGTAGATAAGGTAAATGAAAAAATAGATTTATATGCTAAAGATGATATATTTATATTAAAAAAGAAAATAGATGAAAGAGTTTCCTATCAATATGAAATAGTTTTAGATAATGTTAGTTATCCAATTAAAAAAGGTCAAAAAATAGCAACACTTTATGTAAAAGATAACAACACAATAGTAAAAAAATCTCCTTTAGTAGTAAATAAAGATATAAATAAGATGAGTATATTAAAGTTATATTTTTATAACTTAAAAGACATTCTAGCAGGATTAAATTAAGACAAGATATTTGTCTTTTTTAGTAAAATAAAGAAGAATTAGAGTATTTGCTAAATAATTTAAGTTATGATGATAATTTTGTTATATGTAGTTTATATGGTATTAAAGCTAAAAAAATAACTTAAAAAAACTTAGCAAAGATACTTAATTGTACTCAAAGTTGTATTGCTAAAAAACATAATAAAATATTAAATCTAATTAAAGAAAACATGAAATATTAAAATCAGATTCATTTTCTGATGTTAAAAATAACCGGCAAAATAACTGAAAAGAACATAAAAAAGCGGTTGACAATATTGGTAAAAAGTGGTAAAATACCTTTCGAATTAGTTAAATTATTTTTTAGATTTTGATATTGGAGGCGGAGGACTTATTTTTGTTCTCTTTTTTTATATTATGAATGATAAGAAAAAAAATATAATAAGAATATAGATAGTTATTTAATTGGTGATAGAAAATACAACTTATGGATAGATGAGAATGATTTAGATTATAAAAACTATGATTTTGAATTTAATGCTTTTAATAGGAGGTGTAAAAATATGAATGATGGAAAATTAAAATTAAGGCAATTAATTGATAGCAATGATGATTACAAAAAATTAGAAAAATGGTATCAAGAAGAAGAAATATATTCTCATTTTGAACAAAGAAAATTAGATTATAAAGAAATAAAAGAAAAATATTATCCAAGAACACTAAAAGAAGCTAAAATTCCTGTTTATATGATTGAATATGATAAAATACCAATAGGAATAATACAATATCAATTAATAAACTCTGAAAATAAGAAACTTTATAATATTGACTATAATAAAAGCTTTGAAATAGACATCTTTATAGGAGAATTAACTATGCAAGGACAAGGTATTGGTGAAAAAGCAGTTAATATTTTAAGTAAATATTTATTCAAAGAAAAAAATGCTGAATCGTTAGTTATGTGTCCTTTAAAAGACAATATACCTGCTATTAAATGCTATGAAAAATGTGGTTTTAAAATCAATAATTCATTTAAAACAAAAGATACTATTGGTGATTTACAAGAATATCTTTTAATGATAAAAGAGCAATAATTTTTAAGGGAGGTATTTAATTATGCAATTTAAAAATTTAACAATGTCTTTTGGAACTCAAACGATTTTTGAAAATGTTAATTTAAGTATACCAGATAATGTTAAAATCGGTGTTGTTGGTGTAAACGGGGCTGGAAAAACAACTTTGTTTAAATTGTTGATGGGTTTAGAATTTGCTGATACAGGAGAGATAATTACAAAAAATGGTTATAGAATTGATTGGTTGCCACAGGTCATCAGTGATGATGTAGATAATATGAATATAGAAGTATTAGAATATTTAATGCAAGCCAGACCTATCAAAAAATTAAATATTGAATTACAGACATTGTATGAATCTCTTGCAAATACAAATAGCAATCAAAATGAGATTTTTAATAAAATTGAAAAAGTTCAAAAACAGTTAGATTATTGGGACTCTTATAATGCTGAAAATACTCTTTTTAAAATTATTGATGGTGTTAAATTAAGTGATGATATTTTATTAAAAAAATTAAATGAGTTATCTGGTGGTCAAAAGTCAAAAGTTGCGTTTGTAAAATTATTATATTCTAATCCTGAAATAATTTTATTAGATGAGCCGACTAATCATTTAGATGAAGAAAGCAAAAAATATATTATAAATTATTTGAAAAATTACAAAGGTACTGTTTTAATAATATCACACGATGTGGATTTTTTAGACCAAGTTACTACAAAAACATTATTTTTGGATAAAAGAACTAAATCATTTAGTTTATATGATGGTAATTATTCATATTTTAAAAGAGTTCAAAAAGAGAGAGATGAAAATCTTTTAAGACAAGCACAAATTCAACAACAAGAAGAGGAAAAATTAAGAAAAATTATAAATAAATATTCATCTGCTTCTGGAAATAGAAAAAGAATGGCCCAAGATAGAGAAAAGAAACTGGAAAAATTATTAAGTAATAAAATAGAAGTATTAAGTCCGAATAAAAGAATTAAATTTAATTTAGATATTGATAGAGAAAGTTCTACTATTCCACTAAAAATTGAAAATTTATGTTTTAGATATGATAAAGAAAGTTCTCAAAATATTATTAACAGTTTAAACTTTGAATTACACAGAGGAGAAAAATTCTTGATTGTTGGAGAAAATGGTGCTGGAAAATCAACTTTATTAAAATTAATTGCTGGTTTGTTAACAGCCGATAAAGGCGAAATAAAATTAGGAAACAAAACAGATTTAGGATATTACGCACAAGAGTTAGAATTATTAGATAATGCAAAAACAATATTAGAAAATTTTAGAGATGTAAGTTATTCACAAAAACAATTAAGAAATATTTTGGCTAGATTTTTATTTGTGGGAAATGACGTTTATAAAAGCGTAGGAATATTATCTCCGGGAGAAAAAAGCAGAGTTGCGTTAGCAAAACTTTCAATGAGTGGTGCAAATTTATTATTATTAGATGAACCAACTAATCATTTAGACCCGGAAACACAATATTTAATTGCAGAAGTTTTTAAAGATTATCAAGGAACTATGATAGTTGTTTCTCATAACCCAGATTTTGTTGATAACTTAGGAATAGAAAGAACTTTGATACTTCCAACAGGTGAAATATCTTACTATAATAGAGAAACTGTTGAACGATATAAAGTTTTAAATAAGCAAAGGAGGAAATAATTATGATTAATTGGATAAGTAGTGAAGATGAAAAAAATGCTAGAAAGGTTGATTTTTACAATTTATATAAGATTATGAGTTTTATAAAAAGTCAGAAATGTAATGATGAAATGGTACAATATGTTTGTCAGATTTATGATGAATATAAAGACATTTTATGTTATGAACCTTTATTATTAAAAGAATCATTACAAAACTATTATGGAGATAATTTTGTAGTTGATTATAATTTAGAAAATTCAGATATTATAATATCGCCAAGTGATTTAAATGCTTATTATACAATCAAAGAGTTAAATAAAGATAAAAAAGATTTAACTATTGTATGTTTTGATTTACATAGTGATACTTATGATTATAATGACTTTTTGTGGAAAGGTAATAGTTTTTCTAAACTAATGAAAGAAGGATATGTAAATCATTATATTGTTATTGGGGTTCCTAAACATAAAAGGAATATGTGTTTAGATGATACTAATGAAGATTTGAGAGAAAGAGTTCACTTAATTGATAGAAATGATATATTCAATGTAATTAATAACTTAAATTGTAAAAATATATTTGTGTCAATAGATGCTGATTGTTTTGATTGTAGAAAATCTCATTATACATCTGTTGAATATTCACCATCAACTATTTTAAACTATGTAAGTCATTTAAAAGATGTTAATGCAAATAATTATATAGAAAAAATTCACAGTTGTGTTCACGTAAAAAATGAGCTTGGATATTCAAATTATTATCATACAGGAGAAAACGATTTAACAGTAGATGATGTTATTAATATTACAAATGATGTTGCATTATTTTGTGAAAACAAAAATATAAATTTAGGATTGAGTCCTAATAGTCCGTATTTTCAATTAATGGAAGTAAGTGGATATGATTATGGAAATTTAACAACTGAATTAGTTGCTAAATTAATAGAGGGTTTATCATTGAAGGAGGTGAGAAAAAATGGCAAAGGCAGAATTCTTAAAAAAAGTTGAAAAAATGTCAGAAGGACAAGTTGTTTATAATTGCAGAAGAGGTTAATTATAAACTAATTTATTGGGAAGTTCAATCTTCCCAATAAAATAATTGGAGGTATATATGGAAAGTAATTTAGAAGTTTTAGCAGTATTACTTACAAATAGATGTAATTTAAAATGCGTTTATTGTGGTAGAAATGAAAATAAGAATAATTCTTGTGCAAAATTAGAATTGTCAGCAGATGAATGGATTGAAATATTTAAAGATGCTATGTCAGTAGGACTTAAAAAAGTTAATATGACAGGTGGAGAAATATTTTGTAGAAGAGATGTATTGGAAATTATAGAAAGAACAATTAATTTAGGATTAGATGTTAGTATTGAAACAAATGGGACTATAATAACAGAAGAGCAAATACAATACTTATCAAAATTTAAAGATCATTTATCAATGTCAATTAGTTTAGATGGTATAAAAAAAGAAACAAATGATTTAACAAGAGGAAATGGTTCCTTTGATAAAGCTTTCAAAACTATAAATATTATTAGAAAATATGATATTCCTTTGAGAATAATTACAGTATTAAGTAAAAATAACTATGATGAAATACCAGAATTAGCAACTACAATTCACGAACAATTAGGACTAGGTTTTAGACTTTTGCCAAATATAATTGAGTATGGAAAAGGTGTTGAGGCAAATGAAACAGAAGCTGTTAGTTATTTTAAAATACAAGAATTAATGGATAATTTTTACTATGAATTTCTAAGAAAACATAAGGAAGATAGAAATTTATCTATTGAATTAAATACGGCAATAATTCCTATTGATATTTATCAACATAGTTTATGTCCTTGGGGGAAAGGAATGTTAGGCATTGGTTATTCTGGTAAAGTTGCTCTATGCCATGTTGGTTCGGATAATGATATGTTTATTTTTGATAATGTGAAAGAGAATTCTGTTTCTAAAATATGGAAAGAAAATGAAAAATTAAAAAAATTCAAAGAGTTAGATTCAAATAAATTAAAAGGAATATGTGGAAACTGTTTAGCAAGAAGTTTATGTCGTGGTGGTTGTAGATTACATTCAATGATGAAATACAATGGCGATTTTTATGCACCGGATCCTGAATGTCAAAATGTATATAATTTAGGAAAATTTCCTGAATATGCAATGGAAGACGAAACAAAAGATTGCACATATAATGGTTAAATATGAAAATATCAACTTTTATACAAGTATATGATAATAGAATCTGGAATGCATTAACAAAAGAATTTTTAGATTTGACGCAAAGTGAAATAGAATTTATAAAATATTATAAAGATAAACAAATTAGTAATGATGCCCAATTACCCAACAATTTATTAAGGCAAAATATTATAATTACAGAAGAAAATGAAAAACGTTTGATTAATGATTTAAAACAGTTAACGAGAGATAAACAAATACAATCATTGTACTTAATATCCTCTACTGCTTGTAATCTTGATTGTGATTATTGTTTTTATAGAAGCAGTGCATCTAATTCATTAAAACATAGGCAAAATATGGATTATCAAGTAGCAAAAAAAGCCTTACTTGACTTCAAAAAAATAGTTGAATCAAATATAAAAGGTAATGACTATTGGCAACAGGTGACATTTTATGGCGGAGAACCATTGTTAAACAAAAAAATGTTGTATCAAGCAATACCTTTTACAAGAGAATTATTTGATGAAACAACAAATTTAGTGATAAATACAAATGCTACACTTTTAGAAAATGAGGATATTAATTTGTTTAAAAATAATAATGTTGAGGTTCAAGTTTCACTTGATGGAGATAAAGAAAAACACGATTTACATAGAAAAACACAATATGGCGAACCAACATATCAAATTGTTATGAACAATATTAAAAAACTTTTAGATAAGGGAGTTAAGGTTCTTCCAATGATAACAGCAACAGATGATAATATAGATAACTTTGCTGAAAGATTATACTCTATAGTGTCTGAATTAGGGATAGATGATTTTGCTGTAAATGTTTTAATAACTAATTCATTTGGAATAAGTAATGATTATACTGAAAAATTAGCTATTGAAATGATTAAGGCATATAAAAACTTTGGTAATATGGCAAATGATTATGCATTTGTTGAATTATATAACCGTTTATTAGGTTTAGATAAAACTATATCAAAAGGTTCTTGCGGTAGTTCAAGAAAAATAACAGTATTCCCTGATGGTAAAGTATATGCTTGTCAGGCTTTAGAAAAAGTAAGACAAAATTATATGAATACATTAAATGATGATTATATGTCTAATCCTAATTGGGAATGTTGGAAAAGTAGGTCACGTTTTGACAACTTGGAATGCTTAAATTGTAGTAGTGTAATTTCCTGTGGTGGTGGTTGTGCAACAGGCTCTTACAATCTAAATGGTTCTATTTATGATATAGATAAAAATAATTGTGAGTATACTAAAAAACTTTTTAAGAAAATACACCATATTTAATATATATTAAAAAAATAAGTTTTATTGAAAATTTAACTTATTTTTTTATTAAATCATCAATTGATACTTTAAATTTTTTTACAGTAAATAAGCACTTGATAATGAATTATCAAAAAAGGCATTAAATAATACATAATACATAATACTCTGTAAGTATTTATGATGATAATAAAATAATAGATTTCTGAAGACATATAGGTGATGGTGTTTGATTTATGTATATTAATGATGTTATGGTTATATCTAAATATCAAAATAAAAAGATAGGTACAAGTATTATGAATAAACTATTAGAGAAGATTAAAGAAATAAAAAAAGAAAATCAGAGTTTATTTAGGAGCTTTAAAAGGTAAAAAAGGTTTTTATAAGAAATTTTGATTTATTGAAAGAGAAGATGCTGACCTAGGTGTAGGTATGATTTATAACAAACAACATTTTAAACTGATTGATTTAATATAAATTTCATGGTATTCTTTTCTAAAGAAGTGATACCACTAACTATAGCAATATTCACATACAAATAAACTTGTTAGGTTTTATGAAGGAGCAGATGGTCTTAAAACGGGTTCAACTACAGATGCTGGAAAATGTATCGCAGCAACTGCCAAAAGAAATGGTTTAAGACTTATTGCAATAAGTTTAGGATATAAAGATGTAACAACAAGAAATAAGGAAACAATGGATTTACTTGATTATGGATTTAATCAATATGAAATAAATATGCTTTATGAAAAAGATAAAAAAGTAGGAACAGTTAATGTAGATAAGGTAAATGAAAAAATAGATTTATATGCTAAAGATGATATATTTATATTAAAAAAGAAAATAGATGAAAGAGTTTCCTATCAATATGAAATAGTTTTAGATAATGTTAGTTATCCAATTAAAAAAGGTCAAAAAATAGCAACACTTTATGTAAAAGATAACAACACAATAGTAAAAAAATCTCCTTTAGTAGTAAATAAAGATATAAATAAGATGAGTATATTAAAGTTATATTTTTATAACTTAAAAGACATTCTAGCAGGATTAAATTAAGACAAGTTATTTGTCTTTTTTTAGTTTTTGTGGTATAATATGGTCACTTTAAGGGGATGTTTTGATGAATTTTGTAAATAAAGAACATTTTAATATATTTTTAAGAGGACTAACTTATCTTGGACAAGGATTTCAAGGAATATGTTATTTAAATAAAAATAATAATACGGTATATAAAGTTTTTCATGAATATATGGATAATGAAAAAGCTGGTTATGATAAAGATTTTTTATTAAGATTTAGTAATATTAAAAATAATACATTTATATGGCCAACTGATGTTATTTATGTAGAAAATGAAGTAGTGGGTTATACAATGCCTTATAAAAACTCTAAAAATCTTTTTCAAATAGATCCTTTATCTGTTAGTTTAAATGCTTTAGAAAAAGGGCTTACAAATATTTTTAAAGATATTAAAATAATAACAGATAACAATGTTACTTTATATGATGTTATGTATAATATTATGTATAAAAATGGTAGATTATATGTTGTTGATACTTTAGAATATGGAATAAATAAAACTTCATATGAAAATAATAGAGCATGTATTGATAATGAAATAATGTTATTTTTGGTAGATGATTATTTTGATTATTTTGTAAAAGATAATTTATTGTTAAATGAAATGTATATGGATTATAATGTTAGTAGTTTAGAGTTTTTAAAAGAATTTAGGAAAAAACTTAGTGAATATTTAGATAAAGATATAACAAAATTAAATGATGCTAAAAGCTTAGTAAAAAAATCAAAAGCAACTTATCAAAGAAGTATTTAAATAAAATAGTATTAATATTATTTTATTTTTTTATGATATAATTTATATATAAAGTCATAACTCTACAGTTAGTTTATTGTAATTTTATCTAATTTTATTATACTTAAAGTGTGAAAGGAGAAAAATTATGAATCAAGAAAAAATAGGAAACTTTATTAAAAGTCTTCGCAAAGAAAAAAATATGACTCAAAATGAACTTGCTTTAAAACTTGGTGTTACAGATAAAGCAATATCTAAATGGGAAAACGGAAGAGGTCTTCCTGATTTATCTTTAATAAAAGATGTAAGTGATATTCTTGGGGTAACTGTAAATGAACTTTTAACCGGAGAAAAACTTGACTCTAAAGAAGAAGTATTTGAAAATAATATAATAAATACAATTAATTATACAAATAATAAAATAAAAAGTAAAAATAAATATATTATTATTTTATCTTTAATAATTGTAGTTATCTTAACTTTTTTATCTTTCTTTATTATTGATGTTAATAAAATGAGAAAAGGTGAAGATGTTTTATTTAGTACATGGGGTTTTAAATATATGTCAAGTATAAAACTAGATGAAGTTAAAATAACAAATGCTATCGAAGATTATATTTTAAAATTAGATGGTTACTATGATAAAGATAATGCTAAATACTTTGTAAGTGTTAAAAATCTTTATATAAAAACTTTAAAAAATAAACAACTAGTAGTGTATTCTTATGTTTATGAAGAAAGTTTTTATTTAAAAAATGATATACTTACATCATCAAGTGGTAGTTCTATTCCTTATAAGTTTATTCTAGAAAAGAAAGATGATAATTATTTTGTTATTTCTCATGAAACACCAGATGAAGGATATAGTAATATCGATGATATTTTCCCACCTTATGTTTTAAAAAAGATATATCTTGTATATGATGATAATACAATAGATATATTACAAAATGATGTTTATAATAAAGCAAAACTTTATTATCATAAATAAAAAGTCACTTAGTAGTCACTTTCTTTATAATATAATTTAAGTGTATGAAGAAAGGAGAACTTTTATGGAAATATTAAAAGTATTAAATTTAACAAAAATATATGGTAAAGGTGAATCAAAAGTTGTGGCACTTGATGATGTTTCTTTTACCGTGGAAAAAGGGGAGTTTGTTGCTATTGTCGGAGCATCAGGAAGTGGAAAAAGTACACTTCTTCATTTAATCGGAGGAGTTGATAAACCAACAAGTGGTCAAGTTTTTATAAATGGTAAAGATATATACCAAATGAATGATGATGCACTTGCTATTTTTAGAAGAAGGCAAATTGGACTTGTTTATCAATTCTATAACTTAATTCCTATTTTAAATGTTGAAGAAAATATAACATTACCACTTGAACTTGATGGAAGACATGTCGATGAAAATTTACTTAATGATATTTTAAAACTTCTTGGTCTTGAAAATAGAAAAAAACATTTACCAAATGAATTATCTGGAGGACAACAACAAAGAACTTCAATAGGTAGAGCACTAATTACAAAACCATCAATTCTTTTATGTGATGAACCTACAGGAAACTTAGATAGTAAAGCAAGTGATGAAAT
>OIZL01000964.1_pt1 | contig 17824 bp, 18 predicted proteins | sample 1588541 | NCBI WGS metagenome assembly OIZL01 (sample SAMN03283285) | human gut metagenome | biome: human-associated habitat; material: feces | host: Homo sapiens | place: Peru | collected 2012 | reverse complement strand
AACGGCTTTGAATTATCTTCAAAGAATGAGTGGTATTGCAACAGAAACTAATAAATACCAAAAAGCGGTTGGCGAATATAAAGCTAGAATTGTTGATACAAGAAAAACTACTCCAGGATTTAGAGCATTTGAAAAATATTCTGTAAAAGCTGGTGGTGGTAGCTTACATAGATTTAACCTTTCTGATTGTGCAATGATAAAAGATAACCATATCAAATATGCGGGTTCCTTGACAAAAGCGGTTGAAAAATTACGTAAACATATTTCTCACGCTCATAAAATAGAGGTGGAATGTGACACAATTGAACAAGTAAAAGAGGCTGTTAATTGCGGTGCTGATATTATTATGCTTGATAATATGAGTACTGAATTATTAAAACAGTCTATTGATTACATTGATAAACGTGCTGAAATCGAAATTTCTGGTAATGTTACTGCAGAAAACATCAATAGAGTAAAAGATATGGGTGTAGATTTCATTTCAAGTGGTGCATTAACACACTCTGCAAAGATTTTAGATCTATCATTAAAGAACCTTCATGCAATTAATGGGAGAGACTAAATGACTGGTAAAGAAAGAAGGGACTACATCCTTACAGAACTGATGGAAAATGATACACCGATTTCTGCTTCTAATTTTGCAAAACGTCTTCAGGTTTCACGTCAGGTTATTGTGAATGATGTCGCACTTCTTCGTGCTAATAATCATGTTATAGAAGCAACCAATAAAGGATATATCATACGTCATTCTGCTATGGTGGAAAGAGTCCTCAAAATGCAGCATACAGATGCAGATATAGAAAATGAGCTCAATACAATCGTGGATCTTGGTGGTTATGTCAAAGATATCTTTGTATATCATAAGGCCTATCATATTGTACGTGCACCTCTTAATATCGCATCACGTTTAGATGTAAAGAAATATCTTGATAATTTAAAATGTGGGAAATCTATCTCCTTAATGACAGTGACAAGTGGATATCATTATCATACAATCTGTGCTGAAACAGATGAAAGACTCGATGAAATTCAAGATGCATTGTCAAAACTTGGATATCTTGCAAAACTTCAGGAATATGAACCTGTTGAATTCTAATGTCATCTTCATTGATGGCATTTTTTTATGTATAATAAAAAAGGGGGATGAAATTATGATTTATGTAACGGGTGATATACATGGCAATCAATTTAAATGGCTTGAACAGATAGATCCTGTATTAAAGGAAGGGGATATTATTATTGTATGTGGGGATTTTGGAATAGGTTTTTTCCAGCAGAAATATTCTTCAGAAGAATCATTTTATGATTTCATTAGTGTTCAGCCCTACACTGTTTTATTTGTTGATGGCAATCATGAGAACTTTAATAAGCTTAATAGTTATCCCGTGGAAGTATGGAATGGGGGATATGTTCATAAACTACGTCATAACCTCATTCATTTGATGCGTGGAGAAATCTATATAATAGAAGGAAAAACATTCTTCACTTTTGGTGGTGGTTATTCCATTGATCAGCCATTTCGTAAAAAAAATGTGTCATGGTGGCCTGCTGAAATGCCCAATACAAAAGAGTATGAGAATGGATTACAACATTTAAGTAATAGAGATCATGTGGATTATATTATTACACATACAGCACCGGATGAAACGGTTTATTTTCTATCAACTATTAAACAATTTCATATAAAAGGTGATATTTATCAAGAAATGCCTTTGACTAATTATTTGAATGATATTCAGAAAAATACAAACTACACACATTGGTATTTTGGTCATTTTCATGTAGATAAGGAATTGTGGAGAAACCAGACAGCTGTCTTTAATACACTCTATGAGTTAGAATCACATCAAATCATAAGACAATGGAACACATACGAGGGATAACACCTAGACTATAAAACTAGATGTATTGACATTAAATAATAGATATGATATTCTTGATGTACAAGAGGTGATTAAAATGAAACGTACAAAGTTAGATGACCGTGAATTACCTGATTATACTCGCGGTGAAGAAATATTTAATATGGTAACGCATATTGTAGGGGCTGCTTTTGGTGTTGCAGCACTTGTTTTATGTATTATATTCTCATGTTTACATCATAATGGTTATGGTTTAGCTTCTGGTATTGTATATGGTGTTTCTATGATTGTTCTTTATACAATGAGTTCAATTTATCATGGCTTATCTCCCAAACTTAAAGCGAAGAAGGTATTCCAGATTATGGACCACTGTAGTATTTTTGTCTTAATTGCTGGTACATATACACCAGTACTATTATGTTCTGTTAGACTGGTTGATCCATTCTGGGCATGGATTCTATTTGGTATTGTATGGGCTGTCACAATTCTAGGTATTGCATTAAATGCTTATGACATTAATAAATTCGCAAAATTTTCTATGGCCTGTTATCTTATTCTAGGCTGGTGTATCGTCTTTAAGTTTAACTTATTACCTGGAACTGTAGGCATGAATGGTATCTACCTATTAGTAGCTGGTGGTGTCGCTTATACAATTGGTACAATCTTCTATGGATTACAGGAAAAAATACATTATATGCATTGTATCTGGCACTTATGGATCTTACTAGGTAGTGTCCTTCACTTTTTATGCATTATCTTATACTGTATGTAACAGGCGTAAAGCCTGTTTTTCTTTTATATCTTTTAAAGTCATGCTATAATCGTTGAGGAAAGGATGATTAAATGAAAAAAATAAATTTTAAATACGGTTTTTTATACTTGATCACATTTATTATTGTATTAGGTGGCGATCTAGTAACTAAACTTGTAGTCAATGAATCAATGCAGTTAGGCCAGAGTTATCAGGTCATTAAAAACTTTTTCTATTTCACTTATATTCATAATACGGGTGCAGCATGGGGAATGCTTTCAGGTCGTTTCTTTCTTTTCTATGCAATTTCTATTATTGCTGGTATTATGCTTATTTATTATTTTATCAAGAGTGATAAATCCCAGATCCTATTAAGATTTGGAATTGTACTTATATTTAGTGGTATGCTAGGAAATCTATATGATCGTGTTGTTTTTCATTATGTAAGAGACTTTTTAGATTTCTTTGTATTTGGTTATGATTTTCCTATTTTCAATATTGCCGATATGGGTGTTGTAATAGGTGTTTTATTAATCATCTTAGATTTAGGAATTGGAGAATATAAACAATGGAAATACAATCAATTACACCAGAATTAGAAGAAAAAGGCTTACGTTTAGATAAAGTCATCTTAAATCACATGCCTGATCGTTCACGTACTGAGATTCAGAAATGGATCAAGGCAGGACAGGTTATTGTTAATGATAATGTTGAAAAAGCCAACTATAAGGTAGAAGAAGAGGATGTCATCCAGGTTACTTTACCTGATCCTCAAAGTACTGAAATTAATCCTGAAAATATCCCATTAGATATTATTTATGAAGATGAAGATGTGATTGTCGTCAATAAGCCAACAGGCATGATTGTTCATCCATCTGCAGGTATCTATTCAGGAACACTTGTCAATGCGTTACTCTATCATTGTCATGATTTATCAGCTATTAATGGCGTTACAAGACCAGGTATTGTTCATCGTATCGATAAAGAAACAAGTGGATTACTCATGGTCGCAAAAAATGACAATGCTCATCGTTCATTATCTAAACAGCTAGAAGAACATTCAGTTGTACGTCGTTATGTGGCACTTGTACATGGTGTTATTAATCATAATGTGGGTCGTATTGAAGCACCTATTGGACGTGATAGCAAGGATCGTAAGAAGATGGCTGTTACAAGCAAGAATGCAAAAGATGCGATTACAAACTTTAAAGTATTAGCACGTTATGATGATATGACACTTATTGAATGTCGTCTTGAAACAGGTAGAACACATCAGATTCGTGTTCATATGCAATATATTGGACATCCTGTCTATGGTGATCCTCAATATGGATTTAGAAATGATGATAATACACATGGGCAGTATCTACATGCTAAGGTATTAGGTTTTGTACATCCTAGAACCAATGAACATATGTATTTTGAAGCACCTCTACCAGATTTCTTTGAAGAAAAGATCAAGGAATTAGGAGGAGAATACAATGGATAAGCAGATCATTACATGGGATCAGTATTTCATGGGAGTGGCTAAACTCTCTGCTTATCGTTCAAAAGATCCTAATACGCAGGTAGGCGCTTGTATAGTAAACAGTGATAATCGTATAGTAGGGGTAGGATACAATGGTCTTCCAAGAGGATGTGAAGATGATAAGTTTCCTTGGACTGTAAGAGAAGGGGCTTTATATGATACAAAGTATCCTTATGTAGTTCATGCCGAACTCAATGCGATTCTTAACTCTACTCAGAAATTACAGGGTTGTCGTATCTATGTTTCTTTATTCCCATGTCATGAATGTACAAAAGCAATCATTCAAAGTGGAATCAAAGAAATTGTCTATGAAGATGAAAAATATAAAGGAACAGAAAGTGACAGAGCAGCTAAACGTATGTTAGATGTGGCTGGTGTTTCTTATCGTAAAGTTCCAGCATTTGAAATAGAAATAAAAAAAGAGAATCACTAAGTGATTCTCTAGATGAAGAAGAAGGCCTATAGGCCTTCTTTTAATTTCTTTAATGCTCCCTTAACACGCCTTGTATTAGTGAAATTCAACTTACATACTTTTGTAAGAATCTTTTCCCCATACTTGTTTGCAAGTTTAACAGCCACGATTTCGGCATTAGTGCCAGCCCCTCTAGCAAGGTTCATCTTTAAACTCTTTGTCATACTAGCAAAATATTGTAGATATGCGTAACGAGAAATGATTTCTGCAGCTAATACTGCTAGGTATTGCTCATCAGCATTGGTTTCAAAAATCATATCTTTTACAACAATAACTTCGCTCTTTAGATAGTTATAATAAGTCTTAGGTGAAACGAACTGATCAATAACTTTGAATTCAACACTCTTCTTCACTTTCTGAAGAACATTCACAACAGCCTGGTTAAATAAACGGGCACGAATGTTCGCCTGGTTGATTCCACTATCAATCATCTTATTATAATGTGAGTTATCTAATACTAGTAGTGATGAAATGAGATGTCCTTTTAATAGTTTAGCGCAATTGATAATTTCCTGATTTGATAAATCATCGACATTATCAATTTTTAGGTTTTTAATAATCTCAAGTGCTTCATCATCGGCATAGCATGCAACAACACAAAGCGGCCCAAGAAAATCAGCAGATCCTGTTTCTGCAGCCCCGATATGAGGATGCATACATAAATGATCTGAGTTTTTTTCCTGCTCAATCTTCTTTGCTAAACTTCTAGACCAATGCTTTGCTTCATGCACCGCATTCTGTCCTAAAAAGCTTGCTTCATAATCCGATGTCACTTCGATGTCACAGCCAATAGCATGAGCTTTTAAAAGAAGGTTCTCGCTTTCGAATGGAACCATCTGACTGTCATAAAACTTCTTCATCTTGTTTAAAATGTTTTCATTAATCAAAAATTTAATTGGCTCCACCATATTCACCTCACATGTATTATTTTATCATAAATTTCATTTTTTTGACAGTATAAATTTCATTTGTTATAATTAAGAACCGACAGTGTTAAGGAGGTAAGTGCTATGAGTTTTCTCGATTTGATTCTTATCGCTTTTTTGTTGTTTATGTTTTTTAGTGGATATTCCAAAGGTTTTTTCGCAACACTTTATGATCTGCTAAGCTTCATCATTATGATGCTTTTTATCTATTTTAATGTTGAGACAATTTCTTCAATAATCCAGATTTATAAACCAGTCGATGACCCATTATCTCAGTTAGGGGGCTCTATAGTGAATATGTTGATTGTTTTTATCATCATGTTCATTATTCTAGAAATCATAAGAAGACTGATAGGACTTCTTATTAAACCATTAATCACAAAATTAACAGATCACTTTGCCTTGACATCACTTGTAAATCACGTATTAGGGGCACTGCTTCACGGCTTAAAAGGTGCTTTTATAGCCTTCCTGGCAATGGTTATGTTTATTGTGCCATTTTTTGGCCCTGATATTCTTGCTGATTCTAAAATAGGACATTTAATCATTGAAGATGTGCCAATTATTTCAGAAAAAGTATTAAATGAAGCAAGTGCTTATGGAAGTTTATTAAAAGGACAGCATAACCTTCAATTAGAAGATAAAGATATATTAAGAAAGATGATTATTGCTAACAATCATGCCTATGATCATGGTCTACTTGACGAACATGATGCAATACAGTTTGTTTATACTCAACTAGGCCCTGCCCTAATAAAACAGCAGGTGACTTTACCTAAAGAAGAAAAAATACAGTTTATCTTATTGTTAAATAAGACGCCTTATACAGAAACAGAAAAGAATATAATTTTAAATAATATAGGAAGTGAATAAAATGTTAGATAGTTATAAAGTCTTAGAATTTCCAAGAATTTTAAATCATATCGCAGGTACATGTCGTACAGAAATTGCGAAAAAGAAGATCTTACATCTAGAAATGTATGATAATTTAGCTGATTTGAACGAAGAACAGAATCGTTTGGAAGAAGCTATGACAATTCATCGTATTATGGGTACTTTGCCTCTTGCACCACTCAATGATATCAGTGCTTATCTTGCAAAGGCTAAGATGGATGGTATTCTCGCTCCTGAAGAATTAATGGCGATTGACCATATGTTAGAAAACATCTTTCAGGTCTCATCTTATTTTAATGCTTATGAAGGAGACATTGTTCTATTAAGAGATCTCGTAGAAGGTTTAGAAGGCGATAATGGTCTTCATATTGAAATCAATAGATGCATTATGCCTGATGGATCTATCAGTGATCACGCAAGTGAAATACTTTATCGTATTAGAAAAAGCATGCATGCATTAGAAGGACGTATTCGCCATTCAATGGAAGGCTATTTAAAAAGTGAAAAGAATTCTTTAAGTATGGATACTCTTTCAAGTAAAAATGACCGTTTAGTACTTGCAGTCAAGGCGCCTCATAAAAATGAGATTAAAGGCTTAGTTCATGCAACAAGTGCTTCTGGTCAAACATTCTTTATAGAGCCTGAAAGTGTTGTTGTTATGAATAATGAACTCAATGAGTTGAAAAGTCAGGAACAGACAGAAATCAATAAAATACTTCAAAGTCTAACTAGACGTGTCAAATACAACTATACAAGATTCTATTTTGATCAGGAGCTCATGTCTGAACTTGATTTTATCTTTGCGAAAGCACGTTTTGGCTGCGATTATGATTGTGTAAAGCCTGATATCAATGAAACGGGTGTTCTCTCTTTAAAGCAGGCAAGACATCCCTTAATCGATCAGGAAAAGATAGTTCCGAACGATATTATCATTGATGGCAAGATGCTTATGATTACTGGTTCTAATACCGGTGGTAAAACAGTGGCTTTAAAAACAGCCGGTTTATTATCATTAATGGCTATTAGTGGATTAGCTGTTCCAGCTATTAACGCTTCTATTCCATTCTTTGATGCTGTTTATACAGATATTGGTGATGAACAGTCAATTGAACAATCACTTTCAACATATTCATCACATATGAAGAAGCTTATCTATATCCTAGAACATGCCACATGTCGTTCTCTTATCCTGATTGATGAAATTGGTTCTGGTACAGATCCACAAGAAGGGGCTTGTCTAGGAGAAGCTATCTTAGATACTTTACTAAATCGTGACTGTCGTATTATCGCATCAACTCATTATGGCGAACTAAAAAGCTATGGTCAGACTAGAGATGATATTACGCTCGCATCAGTCGGATTTGATGTAGAAACAATGCGTCCTACATATCGCTTGAAGCTTCATTCAATTGGTTCTTCTTATGCCTTTGAAATTGCTGCATCTTTAGGATTAGATCATGAGATTATTGATCATGCTTTACATAATAAAGAAGAACGTATGAGTGAAGCAGAAAAGTTAACTGAAAAGCTGACTAAGCAGAGTGCAGAATTAGATGAGAAAGAAGAAAGAATCAATCAGTTACTTGCAGATAATGAAAAGCTGCATAATCGTTATGAACATCAGCTTTCTATTGCCACAAAGCAGAAAGATCGTATTGTAGAAGAAGCACAGCAGGAAGCCAATAAGATGCTTGAAGAAGCTAAGAAAACAATTGATGAATTGACTAAAGATATCATGGATCAAGGTTCTTTAAAACCCCATCAAGTGACTGCAGCCAAACACGCATTAGATCAGCAGAAATATGAAAAGAAAGAAATTGTAAAGGTCCAGGACCATGTCTTCAAGAAGGGGGATCATGTCAAACTTGATAAGATGAATAGAGAAGGGGATGTACTTGAAGTTAAGAAACATGAACTGTTGATTGATTTAGGTGGTCTCCAGGCACGTGTAAAAGATACAGAAGTTACTTTTATGCATGGCGCCTCTAAGCCTCAGAAAGTAAAAAAAGCCGGTACTAGACAGCATATGAAGAAAACAGGACATTATGAAGTAAATGTTATTGGTATGCGTTATGAAGAAGCGATGAATATTGTTGAAAAGTTCTTAGATGATGCTCTATTACTTGGTTATCCTTCAGTACGTATTGTGCATGGTATGGGTAAAGGGATTTTACGTAATGGTATAAGAAAGAAGTTAGATCATCTCTCTTATGTCAAAGAATATCGTGATGGTGGCCCTAATGAGGGTGGTTTAGGTGTAACGGTGGTTAGCTTTGAATAAGAATCTAGATTATATTAAAAAGAAGCTCTCATTACTTCCTATGTCTCCTGGCTGTTATTTAATGAAGAATACAGAAGGAAAAGTCATTTATGTAGGAAAGGCGCGAAAACTGAAAAATCGCGTCTCTTCTTATTTTACAGGTGCACATAACTATAAAACAACAAAGCTTGTAGATCATATATGGGACTTTGACTATATTGTAACAGGCAGTGAAAAGGAAGCATTATTACTTGAAATCAACCTAATTAAGGACTATACACCTGAATACAACATCATGTTTATGGATAATACCTATTATCCTTATATTGAATTAACGGATGAAACTCATCCAAGACTTAAAATAGTAAGAAAAACAAAAAACAAAAAGAATAAGTACTTTGGTCCTTATCCTGATGCCACTGCAGCAAGAAATACCTTTAAATTATTAAATAAGCTTTACCCTTTAAGAAAATGTAATCATGTTCCAGATAAGCCATGCCTCTATTATTCATTACATCAATGCTTAGGGCCATGTATCAACGATATTGATAAGAGCCAGTATGATGAAATCAGAAAAGAACTGATCTCATTTATTCATGGTAATACCAAATCAAAGATTGATGAACTCACTGAAAAGATGATGACAGCCAGTGAAAATCTACAATTCGAGCTTGCAAAAGAATATCGTGATCTCATTCGTTCTATAGAATATGTTACTGCCAAACAGAATGTTCAATTTGGTGACTATAAAGATAGAGATATTTTAGGCTATTATATTGATAAAGGTTATATCAGTATTCAGCTCTTCTTTATGCGTGAAGGTAAGCTTCTCTATCATGATTTCAATCTTGAGCCTGTAGGAGAAGATTTTGAAGAAGATCTGATTCGTTTCTTAGTTACTTACTATCAAACACATCCTGAACCCTATGAACTACTTATTCCTCAAGATGTTGATTTAGAACTTTTATCTGAAATATTATCCTGTCATGTACTTCAGCCTCAAAGAGGTGATAAGAAATCCTTAGTAGAAATGGCTAATAAGAATGCGAAGGAAGCACTAGAAAAGAAGTTCTTATTAAAAGAGAAAACGGATGAAAAGACAATCCTGCCTATTATTGAATTAGGTAAAAAACTTGGTATTGAGACACCTCATACTATTGAATTATATGATAACTCTAACATCCAGGGCGCTTATGCTGTTGCAGGTATGGTTGTTTATAAGGATGGTGTGCCTTCTAAAAAAGATTATCGTAAATATAAGATCAAGACAGTAGAAGGCCCTGATGACTATGCTAGTATGAAGGAGGTCATCTATAGACGTTATTATCGTCTTTTAATGGAACAAAAGGAAATGGCAGATCTTATTATTGTCGATGGTGGACTTGGACAAATTAAAGTAGCTAAAGAAGTTATCGACGGTTTGAATCTTCCTGTACATATCTGTGGGTTATCTAAGGATGATAAACATTCTACTGCTATGCTTCTAGATGAAAATGGCAATCAGGTACCTATTGATACAAAGAGTCCGTTATTCTTCCTTCTTACACGTATGCAGGATGAAGTGCATCGTTATGCTATTTCATTCCATCGCCAGGTCCGTTCTAAATCATTATTTAGTTCTATTCTTGATGAAGTAGATGGAATCGGCGAAGCACGTAAGAAAAAACTTCTTAATCATTTTAAAAGTGTCAAAAAGATGAAAGAAGCGTCATTAGAAGAATTAGAAGCAGTGATTCCTAAAAATACAGCTTTGAAACTCTATGAAGTACTGCACAAAGAATAAACTATACACTCATCATGATATACTATATAATTGACACTAGAGAGCAGGTGATTTAATGGAAAATAAGCGCAAGTATCTGTTTGTTACAGTCATTGCATTATTTATCGTTTCATTCTATACAATTAATCTCCGTTTTGATCCATTCTATCGTGTCAATGGAATCAACAATGACAACAGAATGATTATCGAGAAATATCTAAGTAAAGAGGAACAGAAATATCTTGTAGAAAACAGAATTCCACTTTACCATTTTATGAAATTCATCAAGTATGATGACTTTTATCTTCCAAATTATCAATATTATGAACTACTAGAAAAGACTGGTCGCTATGACAACATTAAGATTATTCTTTCTACTGGTAATTGATTCTCTCCTGTTGGATTTTCTATTTTTACTTCTATTTTCAATGAATTGTCTACATTTTTATCAATTATATGATAATAATTCCTTATATTTGAAGATATTCTTAAGATTCTCCAATCTAAATTGTTTTTGTTATTGTCTCCTACGTTATATCCATTCTCTTCTAACCCTTCATAATAATTTATTCCATATCTTGAACATTCTTGTTTTATTAAATTTTTGTATCCTCCTACTTTGAATAATGGATCATAAGTTGTTACTGTTATTCTTATATTATTAATACTTCCCCTAAATATACAAGTAGCATTTCCTGTACGTTGTCCCCATGTTCCTTTGTCTATTTCTTCTACAGTCCAATCTTCTGGATATTTTATTGACATTCCTGGCACAGCTTTCGCTGTGAACTCTTCTCCTGAAGTTCTTTGTGGTAATTTACTATATATTCCTGCTAAGTATTTTTTTAAAATTTTTACATCTGTGTTATTTACTGCTTCATCGTCATTTACATCTGCGTTAATCTTTCCTTGTTCTGTCAACTCCCTTTCACCGTTAATATACTTTTTGATAGCAATAAGATCTTTGCCGTTTACTTCTTCATCACAATTTGCATCTCCACACAAAAATTTTTCTTTTTGAACAGAATTACTAGTAGTCTCTTCAGTATTATTATTTCTATTTTTAACACTTTCATCTTTTGTTTTTTCTTGGTTCTTATCTTCTGTTTCTTTTTGTATCATATCTTTAAAAGTAGGTGTAGTAAATTCTACTGTTTCTAGCATTTTTTCAAAAGTTTTGTAATATTTGTTATATGATTGTTCATCTCCATAATAATATATTTGATAAATTTCAGAATTAGCCTCAAAATAGATTGTTATTGATTTATAATTAAAATTTTCATTTTCTCCATATTCTATGCCTTTATTTTTAATATAATACCCCTTGCTAGTAGAAATATCTATATTACCTTGCTCTATATCATTAGTAAATATTCCATATTTTTCAACACATTGTTCTGCTGTTAAATTACTTCCATTTGCCGCTTCCCACCATTCTAATTTAAATGTAAGGTGTCCCTTAAAATCGCCAGTTCCGTTCATTAGGTCCTACTGCTACAGCTCCATCCCATGGGGACCTTTCTTCTTCCCATTTTTCAGGATAGCTAAAATTTATTCCTATATTGCTTTTCATTTTTTTAGTTAATTCTATATCTTCTTCTGTTTTCATTTCATCTTGTTTTTTATCTATACCTAAATAATTTGTTGCAGAAATTCTGTAGTTTCCATTTACTTTCTTAATTTTAAATTGGCATTCATTTTCTTCTTTTTCACTACTATCCGCATATGCTTTTATATAAAACGCTTTGTATGTTAATTCCTCATTATTTTTATTTAGTTTTTCTACATTAATATCTTCAATATAATATCCTGGTCCTGCTTTTGGAACAATATAAGCTATTCCATCTACATCAAATGCATTAATTGCTAATACATTTTCTAATGCTTCTCCTGTAAAAATATCTTCATATTTTTCTTTTAATTCAGAGTATTCTAATCTTGTTTTTCCATAATATATTCCATTAATTTCTTTTATCTCTTTAGAATCATATTCAATATTAAATCCATCTCTTATTGCTAATACAGCTTCTTCAAATAATTTTTTTGCGACTTCATCCGTTTCCTCTATTTCATCATCCTTTTTTATTAAAGCTTCTATGGCAGATATTAAATTAGGTTTATTCATTTTGTATGCAAAGACATTTATTCCTACAAATAACACCATAACTATTACTGCTGCTATACTTAAGAATTTATTAAAGCTTATTTTTATTACTTTATTTTCATTGTTTTCCATTCCATACTCCTCCTTTATTTTTTCGAAAATATCATTTGCTTGTTCTGAAATTTCTTTGTCTTGTTTTAGTTTTTCTTTTATAAACAAATCTTTTTTATTCATTATTGCCCACCTCCTCTTCGCTTAAAATTTGATATAACTTTTCTCTTGCTCTAAATATTCTAGATTTAACAGTTCCCTTTGATATATTTAGAATATTCGAAATGTCTGATATAGAAAAATCATTATAATAATATAAAATTGTAGTTAACCTCAACTCTTGTGATAGAGAATTTAAAGCCAACTCTAAGTCTGTTTTCTCTACGATTTTATTATCAAAACTATTATGTTGTAGTGTAGAACTTATTGTTACTTTTTCTTTTTTTTCACTGTTCAATTTATGTTTTGAAAGAATATCATTACATTTATTAATTGTAATCCTTATAACCCAAGTTTTAAAATAGTTCTCGCTTTTTAAATTTTTTATATTTTTATATATACTCAAAGCAGTATCTTGAATTGCATCACATACATCATCTTCATCTTTTAATATTGCTTTTGCTGTTTTATATATTGGCAATTTATATTCTTCCATTAACTCTGCAAAAGCTTCTTTATCTCCTTTTTTTACTTGAGTAATAATTGACATTTTTCTACCTCCATACTTATTAGACTTTAGTTTTTTTTAAATGGTTCATTAGTTTTAATATTTTTTAATTTATAATTATAGCTTGGTTATATAATTTATTCCAGTTGCTTATAAACTTGCTTTTAGGCTGTTTTACTCCTTTTCCTACTGCCGGATCATTTAAATACACATAATTTTTATCATATCCTATTAATACTGCACAATGTTCTCCAACCAACTCCACAAATTGCCCACTCCCATCAGGATATTTCCATGTTACTCCTTCTGATAAGTCGGCAGCTTTTGCTCTACACCATATTATCACAGGTTTTCCTTTTTGTACATACTCAAAAATTTTATCTATTGATGAACCTGAAATATTTGTGCATGAAACACCAGATTTTTTAAGAGCTGTAACTATTGGTCCCGCAAAACATCCATATGAACCTGTTGATTTTCCTTTTGTAGGATGTCCAACAAAATACTTAAATGGATTTTCGCCTACCCATACAATTTCTTCTGTTGTAGTAATTTTTGTCTTCATTTCTCCTGTTTCTTCGTTTAACACTTCCGTTTTTGTTTCTTTTGTTATTTTTTCTTGCCTTTTACCTTTTGTATCCGTTGGAGTATTTGCAATAATCGTAGCAGAATCTACATTGTATCCAGAATAACGTGCAGCCATTGTTGCAGCAACCGCTTCACACCCTGTTGGATATCCTAAATTAAATTGATTTATGAATGGAACATTTTCTATATAATATGTTTTAGAATCAGAATAAGCTTTCAGCACAGTATAACCTACAATTCCATTGTTTAATCTTATTTTAGCATAACTATTTTTTTCATCTAGTATTTCAATTTCATCATTTCTTTTAACTGTATCTAATAATGTATAATTTGTACCTGGTCCTATTCTCACATTAAATGATTCTGTAACATACATCTTTTTATTTGTTGGTGCATTTTCTGTTACATTAAATTTACATATTGCTATTTTTCCATTTGTTGATGTAATTTTTACAGTTGCCTCGCCTATTCCTATGGCTTTTATTTTTCCATTCTGTACAGAAATAACTGATGTATTTGAACTTGACCATATTATTTCCTTATTAGTTGCGTTACTAGGTTTTATACTACTATTTAAAATATAGTTCTGTCCTATCCCAATTTTTACTACTTGTTCATCTAAGCTAATACTTTCCACCTCAATAGGTTTAACAATAATATTACATTTTGCTTCTTTTTTTGTATTACTTTCCGTTACCGTTATTATAGCCTTTCCTTCTTTATGTCCTTTTACAACTCCATCTTTTACTGTTGCAACACTTTCATTTGAAGATTTCCATGTTAAGTTTTTATATGTTGTATTTTTTGGAACCAATGTAGCTTTTATTTCTTTTTCATTATTTATTAAAATAGTAAGTTCTGTCTTGTCTAAAGTTATTTCTTTTAAATCTACTACACAAGTCAATGTTATTTCATTACTTTTTTCCTCATTATGTACTGCATAAATATTTGCTTCTCCTTCTGAAACTCCTATAATATTATCTCCTTCTATTCTTATTATATCTGGATTAGAAGATATTAAAGTAAATTCCCCCTCAAATTTAGTAACTTGTGGTTTTATAATTTCTCCTACATCAATAATTTCCTTGTTCAAACTTAATTTAAATATTGAATTATCTATTTCAATTGCTGAATTATTTATTTTGGCAATAGTTTGTATTGTTTTTCCTTTTGTAATTGCTTTATATACAAAAAAGCTAGAGAGGCTTATTAGAATTATCAGTACAGGATATGATATCCACCATGGCAATTTTATACCTATTTTTTCCTTTTTTTCATCATTTTTTTGACTATTTTCTTCATTCATTTTCTTTTGTATCCCCCTTTTTTTCTCATTCATTGGTTTTTTTTACATTTTATGCTAAGATTTTGAGCGTGTCAATATAAAAAAATCTTTTTATGAGCATATATGTAATTCTATCTCAGTTTTTGGGTAAAATTATTATGGTGAAGTTTATGAAAAAAATTAATGAGATTTTAAAAGATTTTAGAGAAGATAACGACTTTTCTCAGGAAGATGTTGCAAAATATCTTAAAATTCCGCGATCCACATATGGTCATTATGAAACTGGAAACAGCAAAGTTCCTATTGAAATAATTATACAATTGTCTGGATTGTATAACATCACTCCAAATGATTTTTTAGGATTTTCCAGTATTTTGGCAGGTACGGATATTTCTAAAAATCAAAAATTACTTAAATTTATTCAAAAGGAAAATATTAATATTGATAAATTGCTCAAAGTATTAGAGCTTTTAAAAGATATTAATAACTAATTACTGTTTCCTTATATTAGACTTTTAATTTTATAAAACGGTTCAAAGAAAGTGCATTTTTATTTAACAATTAAAATGCACTTTCTTTATATTTATTTAATTTACCTTCCGGCCACCACCGACCACCAGAAAAGCCTCCGCCTCCGCCAGTTCCGCTTGATGAGCTATGTTTTGCAATTTCTAAAAGTGAAGTTTTGTAGGCTATATTTGTTTCTGCAGCTATACTACCTATTAAACTTCTACTTTCATAAATAAACTCCTATTATTTTTTCTTTTGAACAGAATACCCGAATTTCCCTACTTGTTTTCCAAGTTCAAAATATTTTCCATTTGCATAAGCAACTAAATTGCATTTTGTTATATCAAAAGCACCTTTTTCGTCAATGTATTTTTCATTTGCATTTATTGATAGAACTTCTGCTATAAACATCGTATGGCTTCCGAAGTTCTTTTATTTCTTTTACTTTGCATTCTACAGATACTGGACTTTCTTTTATTGATGGACAACCAACAAAATTAGATTTTTCTTTTGTAAGTTTCATTTCTTTAAATTTATCAAATTCTCTTCCTGATTTAACTCCGCACCAATCTGTTGCATATGTTAATTCTTTACTTGTCAAATTAATTACAAATTCCCCTGTATCTTTTATAATATTATATGAATACCTTTCTGGTCTTACTGAAATATAACACATTGCTGGATTTGTATTTAGTATTCCTGTCCAAGCAACTGTAATTATGTTAGATTTGTTCATGTCCCCACAAGAGACCATTACTGCTGGTATAGGATATATAAATGTACCAGGTTTCCACATTGTTTTTGCCATTTTTTATCACCCTTTCCTTTATATTATATATTAATAAAATTATAATTTCAAAATATATTATAGTCAAATTGAAATTTGTATAATGGATATACGCGGTATGATGTGGTAAGTGCAATTCGTAGGGGCGTATTGCATACGCCTAAAAATGAATTTATTTTATTTTTCTTTACATTTTTTGTTTTTGTTATATAATATATATATTAATATAATAATGTCTTAGGAGGATGCAATGAAATTATTAGAAGATATGATTATTGAAAAAGGTAAAGTGGTTGATGATAATATATTAAAAGTAAATAGTTTTATAAATCACCAAGTGGATTCTAAATTAATGAAAGAGATTGGAATAGAATTTGCAGAATATTTTAAAGGAGCTGGAATAACTAAGGTTTTTACCATAGAAAGTTCTGGAATTGCACCAGCCCTTATGGCTTCATATGAACTTGACCTTCCTATGGTTATATTAAAAAAGGAAACTTCTTCTACTTTGGATAATAAAATTTATCAAACGCAAGTAAAATCTTTTACTAAAAATAAGGTTTATAATTTAACACTTTCAAAAGATTACATTTCTCCAGATGATCAAGTATTAATTATTGACGATTTTTTAGCAAATGGTGAAGCAGCCAAAGGTGCAATTAAATTAATAGAAGGAGCTGGCGCTCATGTTTGTGGTATCGGTATAGTTATAGAAAAATCTTTCCAACCGGGTCGTAAGCAATTAGAAGACTTAGGGTACAATGTATATTCTCTTGCAAGAATAAAATCTTTAAAAAATGGAAAAGTAGAATTTTTAAATTAACTTTATATATTAAAATATTTGTTCAAATAAAGGGTGACTTAAGTTGCCCTTTATTTTCGCCAGCTTGAGTTTCCGAATATAATGAAAAAATCTCAAAGGCAATAAGCGATTATAGTATATATAAATAGACATACCTTAATTTATGACTCTTTTCATAGATTAAAGTATGTCTATTTTATTGCATAAAAAAATCTGGCAACGACCTATCTTTCCAGCAGGGTAACCCGCAAGTATTTTCGGCACTGACAAGCTTAACTTCTGTGTTCGGGATGGGAACAGGTGGGTCCTCGTCGTAATTGTCACCAGAAAAATTTAGTGTGTTAGCACACTGAAAAATATATAGACAAAGAATTGATAATCTTGATTACACCGTCTTTGCTTAACTTTTTATGGTTAAGCCCTCGATATATTAGTATTGGTCAGCTTAATACATTACTGCACTTACACCTCCAACCTATCAACCAGTTAGTCTTTCTGGTATCTTACCAACTTAACGTTGTGGGATATCTTATCTTAGGGTGGGCTTCACACTTAGATGCTTTCAGCGTTTATCC
>OIZL01000960.1_pt1 | contig 17853 bp, 16 predicted proteins | sample 1588541 | NCBI WGS metagenome assembly OIZL01 (sample SAMN03283285) | human gut metagenome | biome: human-associated habitat; material: feces | host: Homo sapiens | place: Peru | collected 2012 | reverse complement strand
ATGATTTTTCAAGTGTAGTTGAAGTATCATCAGGTAAGAAAGAACCTCATTTAATTACTAATTATGTGTATGAATTAGCTTCTATGTTCCATAATTATTATGGTAAGCATAGAATATTAACTGAAGATATAGCTTCATCTAGTCAAAGACTAAGCTTGATAAAAGCAGTAGCTATTACTATAAATAATGCTTTAAATCTTATTGGTGTTGAAGCACCTAATAAAATGTAGGAGGATACTTATGAATATTAGACAAATGCCTTTAGAGGAATTAGAATTACTTTCTTATACAGATATAGCTTATGAACTATTAAAGCTAGATAAAAAGTCTGCAACTACGCCAGTTTTATTTGGTGAAGTTTGCAAATTATTACAAATAGATGAAAATTCTATGTATGAAATGATAGGAGATTTTTATACGACACTTACAACAGATAAAAGATTTATTCTTTTAGATAATGCTGAGTGGGATTTAAAAGAAAATCATAAAGTAAAACCTATAGTAGATGATGAGGATGAAGAAGAGGTAGTAGAAGAGCAAGAGGAATCTGAAGAATCTGAAGATGATGCAGTAGCTAATGATGAAGAAGATTACGAAGAAGATACTGATGATTTAGATGACTTAGATGATTTAGCAATTGTAACGGAAGAAGAGATGGAAGAGTAATGTTTGAAAGATTAGAAGATATAAAAAAAAGATATGATTTTATTACAAATGAACTTACTAAACCTGAAGTAATTAGCGATGTAAAAAAAACAATGTCATTATCAAAAGAACAATCAGATTTATCAGAAATTATAGAGTGCTATAATGCATATTTAAAATCAAAACAAGACTATGAAGAAGCAAAAGAGTTAGCAAAAGATCCTGAAATGGCTTCGTTTGCACAGGAAGAAGAAGAAAAACAATTAGAACTTGGAAAAAAATTAGAAAAAGATCTTGAGATTCTCCTGCTCCCTAAAGATCCTAATGATGGTAAAAATATAATAGTAGAAATACGTGGTGCAGCTGGGGGTGATGAAGCTAACATTTTTGCAGGTGACTTATATAACATGTATGTTAGATATGCTGAAAATCAAGGCTTTAAAGTTGAAAACTTAGAAAGCACTCCAGGTCAATCAGGTGGATTTTCTGAAATATCATTTATGATAAAAGGAGAAAATGTTTACTCTAAGTTAAAATATGAATCTGGAGCTCACCGTGTTCAAAGAGTGCCAGCAACAGAATCTCAAGGAAGAGTACACACATCAACAGCAACAGTACTTGTTATGCCTGAAGTAGATGATGTTGATTTTGAACTTGATATGAATGATGTTAGAGTAGATATTACAAGATCATCAGGATGTGGTGGACAAGGAGTTAATACAACGGATTCAGCGGTTAGATTAACTCATATACCTACTGGTATAATAGTATATTCTCAAACAGAAAGATCACAAATTAGAAATAAAGAAAAAGCTATTAAAATACTAAAATCAAGAGTATATGACTTAAAATTAAGAGAGCAAGAACAAGAACTTGGAGCTGAAAGAAAAAATAAGATAGGTACTGGTGATAGATCTGAAAAGATAAGAACATATAATTATCCACAAAATAGAGTAACAGATCATCGTATAGGGTATACTACAAATTCATTAGATAGAGTAATGAATGGTAAATTGGATGATATAATTGAAGCTTTAATTACTGAAGATCAAAGAAGAAAATTAGCTGGAGAATAATACTTCAGTTTTTTCATATGGTATAATAGTTATAGGAGTTGGTTAAATATGAAATATATGTATCCTGATTATAAAAATGGATTAGTAAATGTAGCTTGTTCAATAGAAAAGTATTTTGGTACATCTTATAAGCATAAAACAAATACTTTATTAGATGAGATTTTAAGTAAGCAAAACAATAAAAACGTAGTATTATTTTTATTTGATGGATTAGGATACAATATACTTAAAGAATATAAAGATAAGTGTAAATTTTTATATGAACACTTAATAGGAGATATTTCATCTAACTTTCCTTCTACTACTATGTCAGCTAGAACAACAGTAGAATCAGGTCTTACACCTATAGAACATGGCTGGCTTGGTTGGGATATGTACTTTAAGGATTTTGATGAGGTTATTACCTTAACTAAAAACGTTATAAAAGGAACAAAGAAAAAAGTATCTGATTTTCATGTTGCAAAAACGTATCTTAAATATGAACCTGTAACTGATAAGATAAATAAAATGGAAGGTTGTATAGGTAAAACGCTAAGAGTTTATAGTAATCATCCAAACGAATCACTTAGAAAGATGAAAAGAAGCATAAAAAAGCTTACTAAGAATAAAGAAAAAGTATATGTTTATGCATATTATAATGAACCAGATCATGCACTTCATCATAATGGTGTTGGATCAGATAAAATGATAAAGTACTTAAAACATATAAATAAATGGTTTAAAAGAATTTGTAAGTCTTTAAAAAACACAACTGTAATAGCACTAGCAGATCATGGACATATAAATGTAGAATATATTAATCTTATGGATTATAAAAAAATTACTAATATGTTAGATAGTGATATTTCTATAGATGATAGAGCTACATCTTTTAGAGTGAAAAAAGAGTATAAAAAAGAATTTTATTATGAACTTAAAAAGATACTTAAAGATGATTTTATAATAATGACTAAAAAAGAAGTTATTAAAAATAAATTATATGGTGATGGAGTAGAAAATAAATATTTTCAAGATGGATTAGGAGATTACTTTGCACTTGGTATAAGTAATAAAGCAATTAGATGCAATAATAAGACAAATTTACATAAATCAGCTCATTCAGGACTTACTTTAGATGAGATGCTTGTTCCACTTATTGTTGTTGATACAAATAAAATATAAGGAGTAGATATGAATAAAGATATAGAATATTTGAAAAAATATTATAAGGGAGATATAAATGATGCTATAAAAAGATTAAATATGGGAGAACCTGTTCAGTACATAGTAGGTGATGTTGATTTTTATGGTAACATAATAAAGGTAAATAAAAACGTATTAATACCAAGAAGAGAAACTGAGGAACTAGTTGAGAAAGTTTTAAAACGTATCCAGGTGTTCGATAGTCCTGTAATAGCAGATATTGGAACAGGAAGTGGTGCGATAGCTATAACTTTAGCAAAAAAGTTAAATACCTTAGTATATGCATCTGATATAAGTTTAAAAGCTCTTGAAGTAGCTAAAGAAAACGTGGCTATAAATAAAGTGGATGTTACTTTTTTTGAGGGAGACATGTTAAAACCATATATTGAAAATAATATAAAGTTAGATGTTATTGTAAGTAATCCACCATATATAAAGGAAGATGAAAAAATAGAAGATATAGTTAAAAATAATGAACCTCATCTAGCACTTTATGCTAAAAATAATGGTTTAGAGTTTTATGATAGTATACTAAAAAACGCTAGTTATGTTTTAAAAGATAAATACTTAATAGCATTTGAAATAGGTATGGATCAAGGAAGAAATATAGAAGCATTAGCTAAAAAATATCTAAGTAATTCTATAGTCGAAATAGAAAAAGATTTGTCTGGTAAAGATAGGTTTATTTTTGTATATAATTAAAATAATCACCCATTAATTAATAGAGGGTGATTTTTATATGAAAAAAGTATTTGTATTTATTTTAATGTTATTGCTAGTAGTATCTGTTTATAAGAAAAGTAATGATTCTGTTAAGATTCCAGATTCTGCAATAAGATTTAGAATTTTAGCTAATAGTAATTCTCCAAGAGATCAGAAAATAAAAGAAGATATAAGAGATAAAATGCAAAAAGAATTATACTCATTACTTCAAAATTCTAAAAGTATAAATGATTCTAGAAAAATAATAAATAGTAACATGAGTAATTTTGATGAGATTTTAAAAGATTCTATGAAAGATATAGAATATTCATATAGCATTGATTATGGTATGCATTATTTTCCATCTAAAACATATAAAGGAATAACATATGATGAGGGTAATTATGAATCATTATTAGTAACACTAGGTAGTGGAAAAGGTGATAATTGGTGGTGTGTTTTATTTCCTCCTCTTTGCTTACTAGAAGCAGAAGAAAGCTCTGATGTTAAAAACGTAGAGTATAAATCTTTTATAAAAGAAATAATTGAAAAATATTTTTAAGATAAATGTAATAATATAATGTAGAGGTGATTTATATCTTAGACATTATATTAATTGCAGTAAGTTTAAGTATGGATGCATTTGCATTATCATTTTCTTATGGAATAAGCAAAGTAAATATTAAAAAAATTATTTTAACAGCTATAGTAGTTGGCACTTTTCATTTTATTATGCCTCTTTTAGGTAATTTTGTTGGAATACCATTATTCAAATACACTTTAATAAAACCTAGAATTATACTGTTTTTAGTGTTTTTAATACTTTCTATAGACATGTTTATTCACTATTTTGAAGATGAAGTTATTTTAAGAAAATTAAATATATTTGGCATTATTTTATTTGCTATTTCAGTTAGTTTAGATAGCTTTACTGTTGGTCTAGGTATTAATTATATATATGATAATATCTATTTTGCAGCATCTATTTTTGCATTTATTAGTGCATTTTTTACGTTTTTAGGCTTTTTGTCTGGAAAAATACTATCTAAAAGGGTAGGAAAGTACTCATTTTTAATAGGAAGTGCGTTTTTGTTTATTTATTCTTTATATATCTTGACAAATTGATGCTTTTGTGGTAATATACATGGCATTCAATCAAAAGGGGGAATTTGAATGAAAAACAGTTATGTACCAAATGAAAAAGGTAAAAAGATAACAGCAGCTATTACAGCAGTAGCTATATTAGTTGGTGGAACTTTAATTGCTAAATTATCTACTAAGGATAAAAGAAATGTTGAAGATAATGACTCATCTTCTATATCTACAACAGTTGATTACGGAAGTCAGTATGGGCTTGAACTAACTAGTGATTTTGATATAAATGATTCTAATGCAGTTAGACAAAGAGCAAAAGCTATATATGAATTATCAGATAAAAAATATACTATAGAAGATATTATGAATATGATATATTTAGTTAATAGTGCAACTGATAAAATAAAATTAGATAGCATGAACGAAGAGGAAAAATTTGAATATTTACAAAAATTAGCTGTTGGATTATATGATGTTTTAGCAACAAATGTAGTTGATTTTTCTAAAGGACTTACCTCTTTAAATAATGATATAAGTTTTGATTTAAAAAGTACTGATGCAATTTATTCTTATATGTTTATTGCAAGTGGAAAAGGTAAAGAAGATGCAATAAACCTAGCGATCGTTGTAAATAAACAAATTAATAATATTAAAAACGCAGATAAATCTGAATTAACTAATAACGCTGATGATTTTTATGCCCAATCTAAGTTAATTTATAATAATAAATCTGGATACCCAGATGGTGTTGTAGTAGCTTTAATTGATGATATTAAGTCTAAAATACCTGTTATGGGTCTTAGCAAAGAAAAAGCTGCTGATTTATCAAAAGAATATCAAAATGTTGATATAAATAAAATATGGTTTGATGTTGCAAATAAAGTTGGAGCTTATAAAGAAGCTGATGCTGATTGCGAAACAAAGGTAAAACATACAACAAATCATGAAAAATATGATTCTAAAGATAGTTCACAAGCAGAAAGCATTGGAAATAAATCAACAAAAAATAATACTACTAAAAAAATAGAAACTGGTGGTAAACCTGTTAGAACTGAAGTTGTTCCAAAAACAACAAAGCAAACAACTACAAGGGTAGTAACAAGTGAATTTGTTGTTCCAGTTAAAACTACTAAACCTACAACTACTATAGTTGATCAAGGTGGAAAAGTAGTAGAAGAAAAGTATGAAGATGCTGATGCATCAAAAGCAAACGATGATATAGAATATACAATAGCACCAACTAAGGTGAAATAATAATACTAGACACTAAGATGTAAATCTTGGTGTTTTTCTTTGACTATAAGACTTAAATATACTAAAATTATATTAGAAGGTGAATTAGGTGTTAGTAAATAGTAATGAAATATTAAGAAAAGCTGAAAAAGAAGGGTATGCTGTTGGGGCATATAATATAAATAATTTAGAATGGACAAGGTACATATTAGAAGCATGTAATAGTGATAGGTGTCCTGTAATACTTGCTGTAACACCTAAAAGTGTTGCTTATTTTGGGGGATACAGAGTAGTTTATAGTGTTGTTAAATCATTAATAAATGATTTAAATATAAAAGTACCAGTTGTTCTTCATTTAGATCATGCTTCTTCTTTTATAGAATGTAAAGAGGCAATTGACTTTGGATTTACATCTGTTATGATAGATGCATCTAAAATGAGTCTTGAGGATAATATAGATGTAACAAGAAAAGTAGTAGAATATGCATCTTCAAAAAATGTTAGTGTTGAAGCTGAAGTTGGTGCACTAAATAGTGAAGATAGTAGTGATGACTCTAATAAAAATTATTCATCCATAGAAGACTGCGTTTCATTTGTAAGTGCAACAGGAGTAAATAGTCTTGCTCCATCTGTTGGAAATATGCACGGAATATATAAAGAAGAAGCGAAAATAGATTTTAGTCTTTTAGGATCAATATGTAAAAGTGTAAAAGAACCTTTAGTATTACATGGTGCATCAGGACTTGATGATAATAAAATTAAAACTGCTATTTTTTGCGGTGTTAGTAAGATAAATATAAATACTGACTTACAAATAGTGTGGGCAAAAAGTGTTAGAAAATATTTAAAAGACAATGAAAATGAGTATGATCCAAGACATATAATTAAATCGGGTGAAAAAAGTTTAAAAGACCTTATACACTATAAGAATGAATTGTTTGGTTCTAAAAACAAGGCTTTTTAATCACTTTTTTGAGTTAATATAATACAATAATATAGAAGATACGGAGGAGTAAAATGCATAGAATAATAATTGAAGGTGGAAATGAATTAACAGGTGATATAAGAATAAGTGGTTCTAAAAATAGTGCTGTTGCATTAGTACCAGCAGCGGTGTTATGTGATGAAGAAGCTATTATTGCAAACGTACCAAATATATCTGATATTGATGCATTAGATGAGATATTAAAACATTTAGGTGCAAATGTTAGAAGGGAAAATGATGTAATTAGAATAGATTCTTCTAAAATAGAAAATAAATTAATACCAGAAAACATATCAAAAAAACTAAGAGCATCATATTATTTTATGGGGGCACTTTTAAGTAAATTTAAGAAGGTAGAGATATATTTTCCAGGCGGATGTTCTATAGGAGCGCGACCAATTAATTTACATTTAAAAGGTTTTAAAGCAATGGGCGCTGATATAAAAGAAGATGGTAATTTATTTACAATTACTGCAGATAATCTTCATGGGGCTAAAATTAATTTGGATTTTGCCTCTGTTGGTGCAACTATTAATCTTATGCTTGCTGCAGTAAAGGCAGATGGAACTACTATTATTTCTAATGCTGCAAAAGAACCTCATATAGTAAATGTTGCAACATTTTTAAATAACATGGGTGCTAAAATAACAGGGGCTGGAACAAGTGAAATAAAGATAGTTGGAGTTAATTACTTACATTCATGTTTTCATGAGGTAGTGCCTGATTATATTGAAGCAGGTACATACATGATTTTAGCTAGTGCAATAGGAAGAGATGTAACAATATATAATATAATTCCTGAACATGTTGAATCAGTTATATCTAAGTTGGAGGAGATGGGTTCTATAATGAAGATAGGGCTTGATTATATAAAAATAAGTGCTCCAGAAAAACTTAAACATGTTAATATAAAAACGCAAGTTTATCCAGGTTTTCCAACGGACTTACAGCAACCCATGGCAACACTTTTAACTAAAGCACAGGGTAAGTCCATAATAAATGAAACTATTTGGGAAAATAGATTTTTAAATTTAGAAGAATTAAATAAGATGGGTGCATCGTGTGATGTTATAACAAAGTCAAAAGCAGTAATTTTAGGTCCTACTAAATTAACTGGAAAAAGGGTTAAAGCAACTGATTTAAGAGCAGGAGCTTCACTTGTTATAGCGGGATTAATGGCAGATGGTAAGACTATAATTGATAATGCTGATTATATTTTACGTGGTTATGAAGATATTGTTGATAAACTAAGAAATATAGGGGCTAATATAAAACTAGAAAAAATTGATTAATAAATAGTAATAAATAGAATACATAAAAATAAAATAGTATTGCAGGAAATACTATTTTATTTTGGGGTGAGTATATTTGAAAAGAAGATATAAATTATTAATTGGTTTTATAATAACTGGTATTATACTAGTAGTTATATTTTTTGTAACAAAAGATAGAAAAGTATATTATTTATCTTTGGGTGATTCTTTAGCTGTTGGTCAAATGCCTGATAATAGTTTAAAGAAAAGTTATGGTGATTATATTAAAGATTATTTAGAAGATAGAAATATACTTGAATTTTATACTAAGGGTTTTGCTAAAAATGGGTATAGAAGCACTGATCTTTTAAATGATATAAATAATAATAAAAAGATAAAAGAAGGAAAAAAAGAGATAACTATAAAAAATGCACTTATAAAAGCAGATATTGTAACGGTAAGTATAGGTGGCAATGATTTATTATATAAACTTAACTTATCATCTAGTATTGATATAACTGAGTTTGATGATATATATTCTTACGTAGATGAAGTTATAGGAGACATTAATAAACTGTTATTTGAGCTTAGAAAAAATTGCAAAGAACAGATAATTGTTCTTGGTCTATATAATCCTTTTACGTCTTTTTCACCAAAGTTAGCTAATACGGTAGAACCAGTTTTAAGTTATGCTAATTTAAAAATACAAGACTTAACTAAAAAGTATGATATGACATTTGTTGATATGCATGATATGTTTTTAGCTAATCCTTCTTATTTGCCAACTTACTTAGAAATTCATCCAACGGCATCTGGTTATAGAGCTATGTCTAAAAAAATTATTAGTGCAATAGATAAAAAAACACTTGCAAAATAGATTATCTCTTGCTATAATATAGGAGATTTTATATCTATGACTTATATTTAGTCATGGCGAAAGGAGCTAAGAATTATGCCTAAGAAAGAAAGTATTTATACTAACTCAACTGTAACTTGTGTATGTGGATCAACTTTTGAAACAAAATCTACTAAAGATAAAATACATGTAGAAGTATGTTCTAAATGTCATCCATTCTATACTGGTCAATCTACTATGCAATCTAAAACTGGTAGAGCTGAGAAGTTTAATCAAAAATATGGTTTAAAAAGTAACAATAAATAATAAAATATATTGACTTTTAATATAAAAAAGTGTTATATTAATTAAGCTTATATGTAAGTCTTACTATATATTGGTAAGGCTTAAAAATATATCATAAATGAAACACCAGGTAGTGTGTTAAGAAAGGAGCAGAAATTATGCCTACAATAAACCAAATTCTTCGTCATGGAAGAAGTAACAAGAAACGTAAAGCTAAAGCACCAGTTTTACTAGTTAGAACTAATACTCTAAAGAGAAAAACTGTTGCAGCTAATTCTCCACAAAAACGTGGAGTATGTACTCGTGTTGGTACTATGACACCAAAGAAACCAAACTCAGCATTACGTAAGTATGCTCGTGTTCGTTTAAGTAATGGTTATGAAGTAACAGCATACATTCCAGGACAAGGACACAATTTACAAGAACACAGCGTTGTATTAATACGTGGTGGACGTGTAAAAGACTTAATCGGTGTACGTTATCATATTATAAGAGGTACACTTGATACAGCAGGTGTTGCTGACAGAAAGCAAGCAAGAAGCAAATATGGTGCTAAGAAACCTAAAAAATAGTTAAAATAATAAAGGAGGATATATATGCGTAAAAGACGTGCTGAAAAAAGAGACGTATTACCAGATCCAGTCTATAATTCAAAAGTAATTACTAAGTTAATTAACCAAATTATGCTAGATGGTAAACGTGGTAAAGCAGAAACTATCGTTTATGATGCGTTTGATATGATTCATGAAAGAACAGGCGAAAACGCAAACGATGTATTTAAAAAAGCAATGGAAAACGTAACTCCAGCATTAGAGGTTAAAGCTCGTCGTGTTGGTGGTGCTAATTACCAAGTGCCAATCGAAGTTAATCCAGTTAGAGCTCAAGCTCTTGCACTTCGTTGGATTGTTAATGCTACTCGCTCTCGTGGTGGTAAAACTATGGCAGAGAAGTTAGCTAATGAATTAATTGATGCTTCAAATAATACTGGAGCAGCAGTTAAGAAAAAAGATGATACTCACAGAATGGCAGAAGCTAATAAAGCATATGCACATTACCGTTGGTAGGAAGGAGAATAGTATATGGCTCGTGAATATTCATTAGAAAATACACGTAACATTGGTATTATGGCTCACGTTGATGCTGGAAAGACTACTGTTACTGAACGTGTTTTATTCCATACACATAAGATCCATAAAATTGGTGAAACTCACGATGGTGAATCACAAATGGACTGGATGGAACAGGAAAAAGAACGTGGTATTACTATTACTTCTGCTGCAACAACTGCATTTTGGAAGGGTAATCGCCTTAATATAATAGATACTCCAGGTCACGTAGACTTTACAATAGAAGTTACTAGATCACTTAGAGTACTTGATGGTGCTGTTACAGTACTTGATTCTCAAAATGGTGTTGAACCTCAAACTGAAAACGTTTGGAGACAAGCTACTGAAATGCATGTACCAAGACTTGTTTTCTCAAACAAGATGGATAAAATGGGTGCTGATTTTCAAACTAGTGTTGATTCTATTAAATCAAGATTAGGTGTTAAAGCAACAGCAATCCAATGGCCTATTGGCGCTGAATCAGAATTTGATGGAATTATTGATTTAGTTACTATGAAGGCTTACCACTATGATGGCAAACCAGAGGAAAATCCTACTGAAATAGAAATTCCAGCTGAATTAAAAGACATAGCTGAAGAGAAGAGAATTGCTATGATCGAGGATGCAGCTGAATTCGATGAAGAATTAATGGAAAAATATTTAGGTGGAGAAGAAGTTTCTGTTGAACTAATTAAAAGAGCAATCAGAAAAGGTGTTCTATCAGTTAAAATGTTCCCAGTAATGTGTGGTACTGCACTTGGAAATATTGGTGTTAAATTAATGCTTGATGCTGTAGTAGATTACTTACCAGCTCCAACTGATATTCCATCAATTAAAGGTCATGATGAAGATGATAAAGAAGTTTTCAGACATGCTTCTGATTCTGAACCATTCTCAGCATTAGCATTTAAGATAATGACTGATCCATTCGTTGGTAGATTATCATTCTTCCGTGTATATTCTGGTACATTAAAGAGTGGTTCTTATGTACTTAATGCTAATAAGAACGTAAAAGAAAGAATAGGACGTATATTACAAATGCACGCTAATAATCGTACTGAAATATCAGAAGTATTTGCAGGTGATATAGCTGCTGCTGTAGGTCTTAAAAATACTACTACTGGTGACACATTATGTGATGAAAAACATCCAGTAATACTTGAAAAAATGGTTATACCAGAACCAGTTATTTCTATAGCAATTGAACCAAAGAGTAAGAATGACCAAGAAAAAATGTCAACTGCTCTTCAAAAACTAGCTGAAGAAGATCCAACATTTAGAGCTGAAACCGATCAAGAATCTGGTCAAACAGTTATATCTGGTATGGGTGAATTACACTTAGACGTTCTAGTAGATAGAATGAGAAGAGAATTCGGTGTTGAAGCTAATATTGGTAAACCACAAGTTGCTTACCGTGAAACTTTAACACAAGCTGGTGATTGTGAAGGTAAATATATTAAACAATCTGGTGGACGTGGTCAATATGGACACGTATGGGTTAAATTTGAACCTAATAAAGATAAAGGATATGAATTTGTTGATGCTATCGTTGGTGGTGTAGTTCCTCGTGAATATATCCCAGTAGTAGACAAAGGTTTACAAGAAGCACTTAAAACAGGTGTACTTGCTGGATATCCTATGATTGATGTTAAAGCAACATTATTTGATGGTTCTTACCATGATGTTGACTCAAATGAAATGGCATTTAAGGTTGCTGCTTCGCTAGCACTTAAAGAAGCTAAGAAAAACTGTAAACCAGTATTACTTGAGCCAATAATGAAAGTTGATATTACAGTGCCTGATGAATATATGGGTAATGTAATGGGAGATATTACTTCAAGAAGAGGACGTCCAATGGGACAAGAATCTGTTGGTAATGCTCTTAAGATTAGTGCTTATGTACCATTATCTGAAATGTTCGGATATGCTACAAGCTTAAGATCAAATACTCAAGGACGTGGTACATTCATTATGTTCTTTGATCACTATGAAGAAGTACCTAAGAGTATTTCAGAAGACATCATTAAGAAAAATGGTGCACAATAATAAATAATACTAAGGAAAAATACTTGATATTTTTCCTTAGATTAGATAAAATAGATATGTAATTTATATATAGGAGGAAAAAATTATGGCAAAAGAAAAATTTGATCGTTCAAAACCACATGTTAATATTGGTACTATTGGACACGTTGACCATGGTAAAACTACTTTAACAGCTGCAATCACTAAAAGATTAGCTGAAAAGGGACAAGCTAAATTCGAAGACTATGCAGATATCGATAAAGCTCCTGAAGAAAGAGAACGTGGTATAACAATTAACACTGCACACGTTGAGTATGAAACTGACAAACGTCACTATGCTCACGTAGACTGCCCAGGACACGCTGACTATGTTAAAAACATGATTACTGGTGCTGCTCAAATGGATGGAGCAATCCTTGTATTAGCTGCAACAGATGGTCCTATGGCTCAAACAAAAGAACACATCTTACTTGCTCGTCAAGTTGGTGTACCAAGAATCGTTGTATTCATGAACAAATGTGATATGGTTGACGATCCAGAAATGCTAGACTTAGTAGAAATGGATGTTCGTGAACTATTAAACAAATATGATTATGATGGAGATAACACTCCAGTAATTCGTGGTTCAGCATTAAAAGCTCTTGAAGGAGATCCAAAATGGGAAGAAAAAATCGACGAGTTAATGGATGCTGTTGATGAATGGATTCCAACTCCAGAAAGAGACAATACAAAACCATTCTTAATGTCAATAGAAGACGTATTCACAATCACTGGACGTGGTACTGTTGTTACAGGACGTGTTGAACGTGGTGAATTAAAATTAAATGATGAAGTTGAAATAGTAGGTTTAAAACCAACTCAAAAAACAGTTGTTACTGGTATTGAAATGTTCCGTAAACAACTAGACTTCGCAGAAGCTGGAGATAACGCAGGTGTATTATTACGTGGTATTTCACGTGAACAAGTACAACGTGGTCAAGTTCTTGCTAAACCAGGATCAGTTACTCCACATACTAAATTTGAAGCTCAAGTTTACGTATTAAGCAAAGAAGAAGGCGGACGTCATACTCCATTCTTCTCAAACTACAGACCTCAATTCTATTTCAGAACTACTGATGTTACAGGAGTTGTAGAATTACCTGCAGGTGTTGAAATGGTTATGCCAGGAGACAATGTAGATATGACTGTAGATTTAATTAGTACAGTTGCTCTAGAAAATGGTACTAAATTCTCTATCCGTGAAGGTGGACGTACTGTTGGAGCAGGTACTGTTTCAGAAATCATTGAATAATTAAAAACTCAAACTCAAATTTGAGTTTTTTTATGTTCTAATATATTTTAGACATAAAAACGCCACTTTTAGACATTATTTAAGAAATATAATTTTTTTGTTATAATATATGTAGAAATAAAGGAGAATTACGTATGAATTATAGTTTAAAAGATTTTATAAAAGAAATAGAAAATATTAAAAGTGATAAAAATCATCATTTTTATAACACATTTACTTATGATAAGAAGAATAGAAAAATATTAAATGAAATCGATTCAAATCATAACTATCCTTGGATAAAAGAAATATGGGAAAGAAATAAAGAGCGTTTAGATAGTGTAGCAATTAAATATAGAGGAAACACTTTTACATATGAAGATTTTTTCTTGAATTCTTATAAATATGCAAAGTCATTAAAATCATACGGAATAAAAAAAGGCGATGAATTTATATGCTGTTTAGAAAATACACCAGAGTTTCCATTCATTATGGGAGCTACTAGTATAGTTGGTGCAAAAGTAAATCTTTTATCTTCAGATATGGATAAAGAATATTTAAAACAAATTATTAATAATGCAACTTCAAATTTAATATTTGTAAGTGAAAAAAATATAGAAGAATTTAGTTATACACTTTGTGAAATAAAAAATAAAATTATTGTTTTAATTCCACTAGAGTTTTCAATCGGAAAAAATCAATTTAAAAATATAATAGACCAATATTATAAAGTAGATGAAAATAAAATAAATAGTGCAATACAAAGGATAGAAAAAGTTATAGGGATTGATGATTTTTTAAAAAACGGAGAAAAATATAAAGAAAATGTTTTAGAAAAAACAGGATTAGATGATGATTTCACTATAACTTATACAAGTGGTTCAACTAGTTCCAATAAACCTAAAGGATTAGTTCATAAAGTAAGAAGTTATATTACAATGGGAAGGTATCATGATCCAGAAATATCAAAAATTCCTTCTATGAAAAATTTAACTATGCTTGCACTAGTAAGAACTATGAGTGATACGGATTTTATGAGTGCAATTTCAGATGTTTTTATGCAAAGTGCAAATGTAGCATTAGAACCAATAAATGATAAAGATTTTGTTTTAGAGTCAATACTAATGAATAAGCCTGCAATAGTTTTAACATCAAGGTCAGTATGGTTATATGTTATGAAAAAACAAATGAAAGAGGAAAAATATAAAAAGATAAAATTTCCATATTTAATAGCACCAATGTGTATTGGAGAACCATTAGATGGAACTGAAGAAAGAATTCTAAATAAATGGTTTAGAAAATTAAAATCTGGTGTAAGTCTAACTCACACACCAATGTCTGTAGTTTGTATGAGTATAGCTGGTGGCGATTCAGAACATGGAGGAATTTTTGTTAAAATGTATCGTTCTATACAAAGTAAAAGGTTTAGTAGATTAGGTTATAATGGACCAGTCGGAATGAGTACATATGGTATGGTAAAAATACAATGTTTAAGAAAAGATGGAACTTATGCAGATTATTTAGAACCAGGAAACCTAGTTGCAAATTCACCTTGTACTATGCATGGCTACGTAAATAATGAAGAAGCTAATAAATGTTTTTACATAAAAGATGCCTATGGAAAAGAGTGGGCCAATTTAAATACATATGGTTTTATTGATAAATTTGGAAATATAAGTGTAAAAGGACGTATAAACAACGATGATAATGAAATACCAAATTATTTAATAGCAGATGAAATATTAAAAGATACAAAAAGAATTCTATCATGCGAAGTTGTAAATATTCAATACGAAAACAAAAAAGTATACGTAGCTCATATAGAATTTCAAATGTACAATAATTTCAACGAAAAAGAAATATTAAATAGTATATGTAAAAGATGTGTAAAAAAATTTAGTGTTGATATTTTAAATAATTTATATTTTAGAATAAGAGATAATGAAGAATCTTTCCCAATTACTCCTACTTTAAAAAGAAGTTTTAAATCATTAATAGATGAAGGAATAACAGACAAGTGTGTAAGTGCAATAAAAATTTATAAATAAAAAATAAAACTGATAACTTTATCTTGATAAAAAATAATGATATAATGTTAAAGTAAGGTGTTGGTTAGATGAATAATAGTGCATATTTTATAATATTAAGTTTGCTATATATATTATTTTTGAATATTATAGTTTTAGTAAAAAGTCACATAGATATAGTAAAATTTAATATTTTTAAAAACATGTTAAAATTGAATATAGTTGGTCTTATACTAGAATTATCCTGTATTTATAGAGGAATGCTATATGGTGCAAATGACAATTATAATTTATTGTTTAACAAAATGTACTTATGTTATCTAATTTCATTTTGTTTCATATTTTATTTATATATTTTAAGTATTGCAATAGGTGATAAAAAATACAAATTATATAGTAAAAAAATCAAAACAGTATTAATTATCTTTCTTTTAACTTGTTTTGCAATAATTTTTAAAACATCCATATATATTAATACTATAAATTATTTTTCATATGGATTATCAGTAAATTTCGTATATTTTATCTCGTTTATTATAATTATCTTAGCAATTCTAACTTTAATAAAATATAGAAAATCATTTAATTTTATTAATTATTTACCATTAATTATATTAATTGTAGGATTAACAGTAGTAGCCATAATTCAAAAAATAATACCATCATTAACATTAATAACTACAATTGAATCATTTGTACTTTTTGTAATGTACTTCACAATAGAAAACCCAGATATGAAACTATTAGAAGAACTAGCAGTAAACAAAAATCTTTTACAACATAGTAACGAAGAAAAATCAAATCTATTATTTAAACTAACTCAAGATGTTAAACTACCTATAGAAAATATTTGTAAAACTTCTAAAGATATGTTAAATATGAAAAAAGTAATAGACTTAAAAAATAATAGCAAATTAATAAATGACGATGCTAATAGAGTTAGATTTATTATAAATAATGTACTAGACATAAACGATATAGATTACAATAAAATAAAAGTATTTAACGATACTTATGATATTAGTAAACTATATAAAGAATTAATATTAATGATAAAAAATAAAATAAATAAAGAAGTTAAATTAAATACTAAAATAGATAAAGATATACCAATATTATATGGAGATAATATAAAATTAAAACAAATATTATATAGCATATTATCTAATTCAATAAAATATACAGAAAAAGGTAATATAGAATTTAATATAAATCATTTTATACAATATGATGTATGTAGACTAATAATAAATATAAATGATACAGGATGTGGAATAGACATAGACAAAATAAATAAAGTATTAGAAGACAACGAATACATAATAGATGATAAAAAGATAGAACTAGATTTAAATAGTGTAAAAAGATTAATAAATATATTAGGAGGAAGTATATTTATAGACAGTAATAAATTAGGAACAAAAGTAAGTATAGTATTAGACCAAAGAATATATGAAACAGAAGAAATAAAACTCAATAAAGAACTAAATAATTATATAAAATATATAGGAACAGAAAAGAACGTACTATTAATAGATGATAATTATGAAGAATTAAATAAATATGCAAAAGAACTAAAAAAATATAACATAAATGTAGATAAAAGTATGTATGGAAAAGACATACTAAATAAAATAAGAAATAATATAAAATATGATTTAATAATAATAGATGATGAAATGACGCCGTATAATGCAGTAACAATAATGGAAGAATTAAATAAAGAAGAAAACTTTAAAACAAAAGTAATAATAATGTTAGGAATAAATAAAGAATTCATAAAAGAACACTATTTAAAAGATTACAAATTCAAAGACTATATAATAAAAAGTAATTATAAAACAGAGATAGAAAGAATAATAAATAAATATTTATAAATTATTCTTTTTTTTCATATAATAACATTGACAATTGAACAATCATTCAACTATAATGTAATTGTAAGGAGAATTAATATGTCAACCAAAACTAATTTAATGTGTGATTGTAATATAATACATGAACACAAAGTAAAACAATCTAAAAAAAATATGCTAAAACTAAAAACAATAGAAGACATGTCTAACTTTTTTAAAATATTAGGGGACCAAACTAGAATAAAAATACTTAATAC
>OIZL01000958.1_pt1 | contig 17870 bp, 19 predicted proteins | sample 1588541 | NCBI WGS metagenome assembly OIZL01 (sample SAMN03283285) | human gut metagenome | biome: human-associated habitat; material: feces | host: Homo sapiens | place: Peru | collected 2012 | reverse complement strand
ATATCCAAGCATCTAATAATAAATCTTCTATTTTTTCTTCACTATAATATGTTTTACAATGTTCACATTTATAATAGTAATACTTTTTACCACTTTTCTTTTTACTAGCAGCACCACCTAAAAAACTACCACATTTAGAACATTTTAATTTATTAGTAAATAGGTAAGTTGCAGTTCTTTCATAATGTCTAGCATTTCTCTTTTTTTGATACTGACAGTTTTCCCATGTTTCTTTTGATACGATAGGTTCAACTACATTTTCATAATATTTAGGATTTTTAGTTCTCTTACCATGAACAAAATCTCCTTTATAAAGTTCATTTGATAATATCTTTTGAATAGTTGAATCTAACCAGTTAGTTCTTCCAAGCACTTTTTCTTCATTTAAAATATTTGCTATTTTCTGATGAGAATTACCCTCTAAATATAAATTAAATATTTTTATTATTACATCTTTAGTAAGTGGATCTGGTACTAACTTTTTATTATCTCTTTTAAAACCTAAACATTTACCAATTGGAATATGTCCTGCTTCTATTGCTCCAACCATACCAAATTTAGTTCTTTCTGAACATTTTTCAATTTCATTTTGAGATACACTAGTTATTATTCTCATAACCATTCTTCCATTAGATGTAACAGTATTTGATTCATCAGCCATACAATCTATTTCACACTCATGTTCATTTACTTGTTTCATTAGTTTTTCAACATCATAAACACTTCTTGTTAATCTATCCAATTTAAAAGCAACAATTACATTTATTTTGCCATCTCTCATATCTTGCATCATTTCTTGATATGCAGGTCTTTTATCATTTTTCGCACTTATTCCTGAGTCTTTATATACTTTATAAACTTCATATCTTTTAAACTTACAATATTCAATTAATCTTTCTTCTTGTTCTCCCATAGAAAATCCTTCTCGTGCTTGGTCTTCAGTAGAAACACGAGCATATATACCTGCAACTCTTACTTTTTCATCCATTTATTTTCCTCTCTTTCTATCAAAAAAGAGGAGACAAAAGCACTAGTTTAAACTAATACCTTTGACTCCTCTTTGGATACTTTATTAAATTGTTTTATGTATATTATATATTTGGACATAGTGTACCTCGCTTTCTAAACGACTGATACTGCTTGTCATTTATTAGTTTTCTATAATATCACAAATTATTTCAAAATCAATAGGTATTAGTTATTTTTTAGATAGTTTTCTAAATCTTTTAGTTTTATTTTGTCATTATAGCCATTTATAAAGACTTTTTCACATTCTTCTAGTATTAAGTAATCATTTCCTTTAACTTTTAAAATATGAGGCTTTACATAGGCAATATTGATGTTTTTAATTGATTTAATATTACCTGGTATAAATTCATATTTAACACAAGCAAATCTACATATCATGTCTATTTTTCTATTAAGTTCATCACTTATTTTTAGTTCTTTAGTTTCTATCTCAAACATAATTATCACTCATCCTTTCGTTTTAAGCAGAAAAAAACTAACTATTTCTAGTTAGTAATCTATTACTCCCAAACAAAAGTGTCCGAGTTTCCTATCAATCTGGTGCTGAAAACAGGAATCGAACCCGCAACCTACTGATTACGATTCAGTTGCTCTACCTAATTGAGCTATTTCAGCATACATAAATTATATGACAATATTTAATAAATGTATAGATTTTTATTATTTTTTTAGATATAATTTTTATGGAGGAACAAAATGGAAAAATTACATGTAGATAGTAATAAATGTATAGGATGTGGACTATGCGTAAGTATGAATGAAGATCACTTTGAGTTTAATGATGAAGGAGTAAGCACAGTTAAAATACCTGAAGTAACTCCAGAAGAAAAAAATGATTTACTTACAGTAGTTGAAAGTTGCCCTGTAGGCGCTATTACTATTGAAGAAGAAAACTAAATAAAATAAAAGAACACTTAAGTTCTTTTATTTTGCACTATTATATAATTCTTTAACTTCCTTAGGATTTATCCTTCTATATTCGCCTTTTTTTAGACCATCAAGAGTAAGAAAATCAAATCTCTCTCTTTTTAATTTAAGAACTTTATATCCAAAATAATTAAATAAGTTCTTTACTTCATGATTTCTTCCCTCAGTTAAAGTAATCATTAGATAAGATTTATTATTTTTCTTATCTATTTTTTTAAGTTTAATTTTACACTTCTTTGTTTTAATTCCATCAATTACAACACCCTTTTCTAAAGTTTTAATCTCAGGTACTTTTATTATTCCATCTATCTTAACACTATATTCTTTTTCAATATCATTTTTAGGATGTGTTAAAAGATTAGTAAGTTCTCCATCATTAGTTAATATTAAAAGCCCACTAGTATCATAATCAAGTCTACCAACAGGAAATATTTTAGCATCACTATTAATAAGTTCTATAACGGAAGTTCTGTTCTTTTCATCTTTAGTAGTAGTAACAACTTTCTCTGGTTTATATAAAAGATAATATTCTTTATCCTCATAATTTATAACATTACCATTAACCATAACCAAATCTTTTGAAGACACTTTAGTTCCAAGTTCTCTTACAACTTCACCATTTACACTTACTTTTCCATTTTTAATTAACTCTTCACTCTTACGTCTTGAAGCAACCCCACATTTACTTAAATATTTTTGTAATCTTTCCATTTTAAACACCACCACAATTTTATCAAAAAAATAGAAATAATTAAATATCATTTCTAATTTATTTTTTTAATTTAGGACATACCCCATACATTCTTTTATCTTTATCTAGTGCTTCTTCTCTACTTATAAGTCCAAAATATGCCGGCTTACACTTATCTTTTTCACTTTCATCTTTTGCTGGATACTTTCTATTACAACTTTCACACGTTAAATAATACTTATATTTAGGGTTAGAATCAGTTAAAATAGTTCTAAAATATTCACAATCACAGCATCTTACTTCATTAACTTTATATTTATTGCCTTTTCTGAGTATATCAGAACTGCTAACTTCATCAAAATCAGGAACTTTAATAGAAGGTAAATCAAGTATCAAATCAACAAGTTTATCAGAACCATTTTCAATTAAAGTTGAAGCACTTTTAACCATATTTGAAAGTTTGCCATATATTGATTCCAAAGTACCTTTTTCATCAGTAAGTTTTTTTAATCTAGATATAACTCTTCCTTTTTCATCAAGTGTAACATTAGGCATAAACTTAATATTTTTACATACAAAACTAATAATATACATCTTTTCTTCCATATTATTTCCAAATACTGTAAAAGTATCTAAAAAATCATATAAATCCATATCACCAGAATATGTAATACCTTTTTTAAGTATCATCGCATCTAAATATACTCTTCTTTTATTATCTATCATAATAACCCCCTAAAGCATCTAGATTATATCACATATATGTTTGCATGTCAATTATTACTTAATTATAAACGGACTATTACTGCTTCCATTACCTGAAACATAAGATGTATTTGCATCAAGGTATACTGACGGACGTACACCAACATTTGAAAGAGTAACTTCATCAGAGCCTAAATTACCACCACTACCAACATACATAACACGAATCATACCAGAAGTTGGTGATATATTCCAAAACCAATTACTAGATGAATACATCCAGTCAGTATTTATGCAAGTTTCATTTCTATAATCATAGCTTGAACCACTATAACTAAATCCATACATTGTATCATTATTATAGCATCCACTACTTGCATACATATAATCACTTGGATACACAAGTCCTACTTCTCCATCCCACGTTTGATTATTTCCACTCCACACACTTGTACTTCTTTCTTGAGCATACAACTCTTTTGTATTTCCATAACCAACACTATTTGTCCAAATCGCATTACCTAAATACCACTTTGTACTACTTATTTGATTTTTAGCTTCATTTGTTAAACCATTACTTGCGTATGTACCAGTTTTATTATAATAATCTCCACTATTTAGTACTCCCATTAATGATGTAATTGCCCAGTTATTATAATTGGATCCTGCTTTTGATGTATTCCACGCTTGTGTACCTATGGAATCTCTTATTAACTTCACTTTATACTCTTTTGCGTATCCACTACTACTAGGTGTTTCTACTTCAAACACTCCAACAATTCTCCACACTCCAGTTTCACCATTAAATGTTATATAGTTATTTGGGCTTTTTCCTTGATATCTATATTCAGTTGTTGCATAATTTTGATTTCCTGTTGCTGATTGTGATATTTTAGTTAGTCCTAAAGTACCATAACTTAGCATCAAATAATCACTAAACTTATTATATTCTTCAAAATACAAACTACATTTAGTTTGTTTAAAAGTATTTATAATCAAATCATTAGTTTTCGCATCATATTTCACAGTTGCTTTATTTGTACAAGTATAATTAACAAGATTATATTTTTTATTACTATCAAGTTCATCCACTCTAGTATTATCTACATAAAAAGCAGTTGTCTCATAGTCATAATGTAAATAGTTTGTATCTATTTCTGTGTATGTATCAAGTACTTTCACTTCCTCTACATCATTAAATAAATATCCTCCAAATACCATAAGTGATAATGTTTGTTTTCTATTACTTTTATTTTTAATCGTAAGTGATATTGTTCTTTTAGTAAGTATTCCACCTAATGATGGTTCTAAATAATCACCTGCGTATCTGACTTCTAAGTTGGTGTTATTTAAATATGCAAGTTTATAATTACTGCTTATAGCATTTAAACTAGTTATTTCTACTGTATGTTCCATTTCACCAGGTTCTATCTCTATTGAATACACATTATTTCCATCTATTTTTATAGAATATAAAAGCTCTGAAATATACATTTCATTACTTCTATAACTTTCACTATTTATAGTAAACTTTGCATAGCTTATTGCTAAAACTGGACAAAGTCCAATCAACACTAAAACTATAAAAATGTTTTTCTTTATAAAATAAGATATATTATTCTTCATATTATCTAGTTTACCCATAAACATACACTTCCATTATATAAAAATTATAACAGGTACCCTCCCCCCTGTCAAGAAGCAAACAAAAAGCGAACACTTTTGTGAACGCATTTTAATATCATATTTCTTTAAAAATCACTTTTACTTTTTATCTTTTTCTATATAATTCCCTTCAAGTTTAACATTTAAAATCATATCTTTAGTTATATCACTATCTTTTTTAATAGAGTATTCTTTTACATATCCATATCCCTCAAATGTAACATTAATACCATACATTTTACATAAAAGTTCTACTTCACCCCTGCTCCATTTATTAATATCAATCATTTTATATTTTTCACCATTAGTTACCAAAAACACTTTATTATCAAGATTAAGTATTGTTCCTTTACTTGGATATTGATTAATTATAACATCACCATCTCCTATTATAATAGGTGTAACTCCATCTTGTTTTAATAATTCTTCTACATCACTTACATTCTTATTATAATAATTATCCACTGTATATGTTATTTCTTCATTCTCTTCATTATTATCATATATATTTAAATATGTAGATATATTCTTAACTAAATCTTTAACAGCACTATACATTACTTTAGATGTACTAAGTTTACTAGCTGCTACATATATAATTATTTTTGGATCATTACCAGGAAATATTCCTCCAAAACTTTTAACATAACTATTTTTTAAATATCCACCACTACCTGCTATTTCTGCAGTACCAGTTTTACCTACTAAATCATATCCCTTTAAATAGTATGATGTACCAGTACTCATTTTACTTGTTCCATCAACTACCCCTCTCATAAGTTCTATCATTTTGTTAACAGTTTCTGTGCTTGCTACTTTTTTAACTACTTCTCTTTCATTTTGTAAATATACTTCATTAGTAACAGGATTAACTATTTTATCTATTATATATGGTTTAATAACTTCTCCATCATTAGTAAGACTACTAAGAGCCTGCAGCATTTGTACAGCAGTTACTGTCATACCTTGTCCATATGAAGCACTGGCTATTTCTGAATTATATCTTATATTATCAAGATTACCTTTCATTTCATTAGCAAGCATAGTTCCAGTACTCTTACCAAATCCAAGAGAAGTATAATAATCTTTAAGTTTTGCTCTACCAAGAGATAAAGCAAGATTACTTGCAGCTACATTACTTGAAGCCATAAATCCTTCATCATAAGTAATCTCTCCCCATCCTCTTTTATTCCAATCACGAATAGTATACTCATCTACCTTAACACTACCACTTTTATATTTCTCATCTCCATTATATATTCCATTTTCCATCGCAGCCATGAAACTAAAAGTTTTCATAACACTACCAGGTTCATATTCATATGAAACAAAAGGATCATAATATGATTTTATTTCAAGAGTGTTATTATTAAAACTAGGACTACTAGCAACTCCAAGTATCTTACCACTTTTAGCATCCATAACACTTACTGTTGCCCATTCTAAAGGAGATGCTTCAAGTGCTTTAATTGCTTCTTCTGCAAACATCTGTATATTAGTATCTATTGTTAAATAAACATCACTTCCAGGAATACTTTCTACTTCTCTAGTAGGTGAAGTAGTTATCTGGTATCCATCTTTATCAGCCTGATATTCTATATATCCATCAGTACCAGTAAGTTTATCATTTAATGTATACTCTATTCCCATTTCTCCCTTAAATACACCTTTATTATTCATTCTAGCATATCCAAGAGTATAAGATAAAAAATCTCCATTAGGATAATATCTCTTAGTACTAGAAATAAAATCTATACCAGGAAGCCCAAGATCATCTATTTCATCTTTAACAAGTTCAGTAATTCCTCTTCCCCCAGGTCCAAGTTCTACTTGATATGGACTTACTTCCTTGCATTCTCCATTATCATCACATGATTTAATCTTAGTATTTAATATACTAAGTATCTTTTCTTCAGTCATATTAATAAGAGGACTTAATTTTTTAGCAGTTTCTTCTTTATCTACAACATGATGTGGATGTTTACTATCACTAGTTCTACTAGAAGATAAATAAGCTATAACTGTATAACTATTAACATCTTTAGCAAGTACTTCTTTATCACTAGAATATATAGTTCCACGCCTTGCTGCTATTACATCTTTCCTAGTATTTCTATTACTTGCAAACTCACTTAAAGATATACTTCCTACTTTAGTAGTTCCAAGCCCAATTAAAAAAAGTTTTGCTATAATTATAACAAAAATAAAAACAACAATAATTAAAAAACTGTTTGTTACATTAACTATTCTTGCTTTTTTCATATCTTCTCCTATTCTTCTATTACTTTTATATTACTATTATTATAACTAAGTCCATAATTATTTGCAACACTTAAAGCATTATCAAGACTAGATAATTCATTTATTTTCATTTGCATTCCAAGATTTAATTCTTCTTGAGTATTTATTTCTTTTAATAGTCTTTGTTTAGTAGCATTCCCTGATTCAATAGCGGCACTAAATATACTTTCACATAGTATTGTTCCTACCATGAATAGTACTATTAAAGCTGTAAACATCTTTTCATACTTTGATTTTGTTTTCATTATCTTACCCTTTCTATTACTCTTAGTTTTGCACTTCTGCTTCTATTATTTTCATCTATTTCTTTTTCATTTGGTATTATTTTTATTATTTGTTTTGCTCTTGCTTTCATATTTTCTGGTACCATAGGTAACTTACTTGCCATTTTATCATCGCTACATAATTTTTTAAATATGCCTGCTACTGTTTTATCTTCTAATGAATGAAATGTAATGACTGCAAGCCTTCCACCTACTTTAAGTAAATCAAACGCATCATTAATAGCCTTATTTAATATATCTATTTCATGATTTATTTCTATTCTTATTGCTTGAAATACTTTTCTTGCTGGATGATGTTTAACTCTATAGCTCTCTGGAACACTATTTTTAATAACTTCTACTAGTTCTAAAGTGGTATCAATAGGTCTATTATTTACTATATTTTTAGCTATTTGTTTACTATATTTTTCATCCCCATATTTATAAAATATATTAGATAATTCTTTTTCACTATAATTATTAACTACATAGTGTGCATCAAGTGTATTATCTCTATCCATTCTCATATCAAGATAAGCATTTTTATGAAAGCTAAATCCTCTTTCATCTGTATCAAGCTGTGGACTACTAACTCCAAGATCAAACATGATACCATCTACATCTTTATCTATATATTTTTTAATATCTACAAAATTACTTTTAATTATTTTATAATTTTTAGATATTTTACTTAATTTCTGATCAGAATAATTAATCGCATCTATATCCTGATCAAAGGCGAATAAGAACCCCTTCTCATTCAATCTTTTAAGTACTTCACTAGAATGTCCTGCATACCCTAAGGTACAATCTATGTAAATGCCATCTGGCTTTACATTCAAATTATTTATTGTTTCCATAAGCATAACTGATTTATGCTTCATAATTATCCCCCTCAAATAAATCTTCCGCTATTTCTTCAAGTGTATTTTCATTATTTTTAATAAATGTATCAAACTCATCTTTATCCCATATTTCAAGTCGTTCATTAACGCCAATAATAACACATTCTTTATTAATATTGGCGTAATGAATGAGCGGTGAGGTAATACTAATTCGACCTTGTTTATCGAATTCATTTAAAGAAGCTCCACCAACGAAAAACCTTTCAAAAGCTCTTACATTTTTCTTAGTGAATTTTAAAGTGTTTAAGTCTTTAACAAGTTTATTCCATTCATCTACTGAATATACAAATAAACATTTATCAAGACCTTTAGTTATTATGTATTGATTTCCAAGTTCATTTCTAAACTTAGAAGGAATTATAAGTCTACCTTTATCATCAATATTATGATGATATTCACCCATTAACATAAAAACTCCCCACTTTCCTCCACTTTGTTTCACTTCCTACCACTATATTACTATAACAATATATAAAAGTAAATACTAAATCATAAAAAAACACTCACTTTTTGTAAAGTAAGTGTTAATTACGTACTCTTTTAAGAATATCTCCTAAGTCTACTTCTATATCTTTATCACTACTAAGCATACTATTTATATATTCACTTAATTTTAATAGTTCTTCTCTATCAAGAGTATCTTTATTTTCTTCTTCAGTTCTAGTCATAAAAGGTGTTACATTAGCATATGCTTCACTATTAACTTGTTCATTTAAAGAAGCATTTACTGGTTTAATAACATCTTCTTCTTGATGATACTCATCAGCCCCCTCAAGCACATCAATACGTCTTGCTTTATATGGCTCTACTTCCTCAAACGCAACCTTACTAAGAGGTCTAAATAAACTATTATCAGGTTGCTTAATAACACTGACATCATCAACATATATATCATTATTAGAATTAGTATTTTTAAAGTGTCCACTTAATACTTTACTATCTATAAAATCATTAAGACTCTTCTTATCATTAAGAAGTTTATTACACTTCATAACTGTATAAAATGGTATAAGACCTTTCATATAATCACTTATATCGAGTAAACTTCCTTTATTTTTCTTAAGTCCTCTATTCTTAAGTTCAAAATTAATTCTAAAATTAACTTCATCACTCTTATATAAATAGTAAACTATACTAACTATTAATGTAATTAAATATATAATCATTATATTGCTTAATACTTCACTCATAACTGCCTCCACATCAAAAATATATTATATATTATAGTATTCTTTAGTATAGACTTCAAGTATTATTACATAGCAAGTGCTAATTTCTCAAGACTATCATTATATTTATTTTTAAGCCCTAGTTCTAATATCTCTCCAAAATGATCACATAAATTATCAAACTCACTAGTTGCATAACGATCTTGATTTGGACATATTTGGTAATTAAATCCATAATCCATAAGAAATGGTCTAATTAATCTATCTTGCCATCTTTCTCCTTGATATAAAATTACTCTTTGCCCACATACATTAACTTGCATCCATCCAAGTACTTCAGTAGCAAAGCTTTCTCTTATATCAGCAGTAACGTCACATACTCTTTGATATTCTTCATATTTTGCACTCATTCTATTAAACGAATCTATATCATACTCTTTAAGTCCATCCATAAATGTTCTAAATAAACTTCCATGGTCTTGTCTTCCATAACCGCCAGCAGCTTTATCATCATATTGACTAACAAGTTCACCATTAGGAAGTATCCAACCTCTAAAACTACTATTTCCACTTTTAGATGTAATATCTTCCATAAACGAATCTATTATTTGCTTTTTATATTGTTCTCTTCTTTCTCTTTCAAGTCTTTCTTGATCAATACCATCACTTGTATTTTCTTGACTTTCTTCATTCTTAGTTTCTTCAGTAGTCTTACTAGTTTTACTTAAATAAAGCGCTATTCTTTCAAGCTCTCTTATAACAGAATCTATACTTTTACCTTTTGCAAGTTCATTTCTACAATAAGTTATTAATTGAAGTAAACTCACTCCAGTATCACGGCTTAAAGTAAGCAATAAATCATTTAGTACTACAGCACTATTAATATTACTATAACCGTTATTTAAATTACCATATCTTATATATCCTCTATCATCATTACTATAGATTATTTTATCATTATTAATATACTTTATATCGTTATACTTATTTTTTTCAATTTTTATATTATAATATTTTTTATCATCATAATATGACATAGATTTTACCCCCTTAATAAAAGTATTTACATTATAGCATATTTCTTTCATTCTGTCAAATTATTGTTCGTACACAAAACCTTAAATAATATAATTATTCTATATCATCTTTCTCATATTTCTTCTTTTCTTCCATCATAAACTCAGTAATTTTATTTCCAATCTCAACAGCTCCATCAGGATCAATATTAGATAAATATACATTTTCCTTAACTGTATCTATTTCTATATCACTCCATATTAGATTCTTTCTAATCTTTAAATCATTATACATATCAGGAGTAATAGTTGTTAAAACATAACCCCACAATAATCCTTTCTGCCCTATTAATATTCTTTTATTCGTTAAAGCCATAACACAAGAATTAATAATCATAAAAGAGCTTTCATTCTTTTGAGCACAAAAAGCATATAATACTTTTTCCCCAGGATTTAAATGCTTACTAATAACTTTCGCATGAGATGTAACACGAAAAGCTACTGTTCTTTTATATTTCTTCTTAAACAACTTTGCAAGTTTAACTACATCCATTTTCTCTTTTCCTTTCATTTTCTTAAAACCCTAACATTAACTCTATCAAGCACATTATCCATATAAAACTCACCACTAAATATATCACTATTATCTTCTCTAGGATTATAAAATCTATCAAAAATATCAGTCATTTCCTTATCAAATACACTAGAAAAATATTCATAATTTTCTCTTATTTCTCTACTCTTCATACCCATTATTATATTAGTACTTGTTATAAATAATCTCTCTTTATCTTTAGACATATCTTTGCTTACTCTTCTAACACTATCCATATCACATAATAATATATCTCCATCATTATAAAGTATATTAGAAGTATTAACATCCCAATAATTAAATCCATAAGATAATATTAATCTATATAATTTATTAAGTTTAATAACAATATCTATTCTTTTTTCAGGACCAAGTTCTCCCATTAAAAGTAATCTTCTTAAATTATCATATTCTTTATAATACTTCATCATATATCCAACGAATATATCTTCTCTATTATTCCTAACAACTATCTTTTTTAAAGGAACCACTGATGATGGTATATTAAGCATATTTAACTCTTCAATCAAATCCTCTCTATAAGCATATTCTTTAAAATCATTATATATTTTATAACAAAACTCTTCATCATGATATATAACACTTTCATAATGTGGCACTCTTATACTATCTAGTTTATATATATTTAAGTTTTTTATATTAACTGTTTCCATAAATATATAATATCATATAATTGTAAAGTATACAAAATTATTAAATAAAATTAAATATTTTAATCATTATATTATATAATTATATTAGAGGTAATTTATATGAAAAAAATATTATTTGCATTTTTATCACTTTTATTAACTATTAGTATTATCTATACTATATATTATTTTATTAGTAAAGATAATAATATTAATAAAGATGATAACAACATAACTATTAAAGAAGATGAATTAACTACTATTGGATATAGTAAAGAAGAAGCTAAAGAAATAAGAAAACTATTTACTAAAGAAGAAATTGATACTTATTTACTTAAAACTAAATATGATGATTTATTATCATATAAAAAATGTAAAGCATTTAAGATAGAAAACTTAAATAGATATATTACTTACAAAGAAAAAAATAATTATTCTATAGAAAACATAGTTAATTATGTAGAAATAAACTTAGATAAAGAGTTCTATACCGATATTAAAGAAATAGATTCTTCTTCTATTAATAAACTTACTTTAGTAAATAAATATAATAAACTTATTGATAATTATGAAGCATCTGATTTAATAACACTTGATAAAAATTATTCTTCAAATAAACAAAAGGTTAAATCTGAAATATTTCCATATTTAAAAAATATGTTTGATGATGCTAAGAAAGAAGGACTTTCTCTTAAAGTAATATCTGGTTATAGAACACATTCTCTTCAAAATACTTTATTTAATAATTCAAAAAAAAGAAATGGTTTAGATCATGCATTAATGTATTCAGCTCGTCCAGGTCACTCAGAACATCAGTTAGGTTACGCTGTTGATATAAATACTGTACAAGAAAAGTTTAAAAATACAAAAGAATACGCATTCTTAAAAGATAATGCATATAAATATGGCTTTATAGAAAGATATAAAGAAGGAAAAGAGTTTATAACTGGTTATGGATATGAACCATGGCACTATAGATATGTTGGAATAGATGCTGCTAAAATCATATATGAAAATGATTTAACTCTAGAAGAATATTTATTACTTTATTAAAATATTTTCTTAACAAACAATAAATAAAAGCATAAAACAACAAGAAAACTACAAATAGTAATTACACCAATAATTACTATTTTTTTACTATTATAAGATAATTCCTTAACACTATCTTCTTCACTTTTAAATACACTCTTAGTTTTACTAACATGAATAACATATTTATTATTATTCATATTGTTATTAGAAGTAATATTTACTATAACATCATTATTTCCATCATTAAAGTTCCCATTATTTTCAATCTTAACTGTACTTATAGAACTATCTGTTTCATAATTAAATCTTAAATACTCATTATCATAAGCATCTATATAATAATCATGTATATCATTCTTAAAATCTATATCATATCCATCTATATTAAAATATTTAAATGTAGCTATATTCTCATCATCATGACTATAATTTTTATATATTCTAATAGTATACTCTCCACTCTTACTACTAGTAATCTTAAATATATTTTCTCCATTAATTATATTAAAAACTCCATATCCACTTACTTCTTCATCTTTATCTTTAGATACACTTATTAACACACTATCTTTATCACTAAAATAATTATATACTTTAGTATTTATATCAAAATAAGGTATAACACTTTCATTATTAATTTTTATATCAGATAAAGCAAATACTCTATCAAAACAAAAAGAAAAGATACACAAAATAATTATATAAAGTTTCTTTTTCATAGCTTCTCCTATATACTTTTTATAACTATATTATGTACTCTTTTCTTTTTATTATTTATTATAAATGCATTTTTAAATCTATTTTCCATATCATCTACATTCTTATTATAATATATAATTCCAAGTATATCATTACGTCTTATCTTTTTACCTAAGTTTTCATTTATATATACTCCTACATTATAATCTATATTATCTTCTTTTTTACTTCTTCCAGCACCTAAATCAAATACAAGTTTCGCTATTTCTTCCGCATCTATTTTATTTAAATATCCTTCTTTATCGCTACTTACTATATATTTATTAGCTTTAATTTCAAATCCATTTAATGTTCCATGTTGTGCTTTTATCCATTCATAAAACTTAGCTCTTGCCATTCCACTTTTAATACTTAATATAACCATTTCTTTTGCTTTTTTAAATGTTTTATTAAGTGAAACACTTACCATAGTACTTGCTATATAAACACATAATTCATATAATCTTTTATCATATATTCCATCAAAGAACTTAATTGCTTCTAATACTTCAAGTTTATTTCCAACATATTTTCCAAGTGGATTTTCCATATCACTTAGAACACATATTAATTTCTTATTATATCTTTTAGCAATATTTTTCATAAGTTTACTAAGTTTAATAGCGTCTTTCCTATTCTTCATAAAAGCACCACTACCTACTTTTAAATCTATAACTATGCTATCAGCACCACAAGCAATCTTCTTAGACATAATAGAACTTGCTATTAAAGGTATTGAATTAGTAGCTCCAATTTCATTTCTAAGCGCATATATTTTTTTATCAGCAATGCACATATCATCACTTTGACTAATTACATAACACCCAACTTTAGATAAAATATTTTTACTCTCTTCATCACTTATATTAAGCTTATAACCGCGAACACTCTCAAGTTTATCAGCAGTTCCACCAGTAAGTCCAAGACCTCTACCACTCATTTTAGGAACAGCCACTCCAAGAGATGCTACAATCGGAGCAACTATTATTGATACTTTATCTCCAACTCCACCAGTAGAATGTTTATCTACTATCTTTTTATCTAAAAAACTCATATCATTAACTTTACCACTTTTAATCATAACGTCAGTTAAATAATAAGTTTCTTCTTCACTAATACCATTATTATATATATTAAGAATAAACTTACTCATATCTTTATCATTTATTTTACCATTAACATATCCCATAACCATATATTCTATTTCACTATAAGTAAGTTTCTCTTTACCAGTTTTATCAATAATCTTATCTTTCATATATTCCCTTTCTATTCTATAACTATTATATAACAAAACTTAACATATTAAAAGATAGAATCAATCTATCTCCTATTTATCAAGAATTAATCTCGTTAGTGAATCTGAATAATTAATTCCATTACTAAACTTACTAGCTTTATTAAAAGTATCTGCACTCATAGATGCAATCATATTATACTTAAGTTCTTTTAGTATCTCATCATAATATTTAGTAGTAGAAACAAGTTGATCATTATATTTTGCATTCTCTTCAAAAACTCTTGCATCTACACTATTATCATATTTTATTAATCTTTCTATACTATCATCTCCATATAAAAATCTAACAAACACATTTTCTAATCCAGTAGACCATAAAGAACCATTTTCATCTTTATATCTTGTATTTCTTTGAATATCATTAAGTATATCTACTATACGATCAAAATCATATGAAACCCTATATTTCCTAATCATATCACCTTCTACTTTTAAATAAGTATCATTACTACAATTACGAAATACAAGATACCTAATATAATCTTTTTTACTTATTTCATCTATTACTTCATAACTTATTGCTTCCATAACTGATTCATATAAACTTTTAAGATTAGGAAGATTAGAAGCTACATTTCTTTGTCTATATAACTCTCTCATTTTATATAATTCTTTAGCATTAGCATTATTATCTTCTCTTTCTTTTATTTCTTTATCTATTAAAGAAACTAAATCTTCTTCACCATCATATTTTAAAAGTCCACTAATCGCAAGAGCTCCCATATATTCATTACTAAAGCATATATCATCTAAAAAAAATTCTTCATCGTCTTCTTCATCAAAATCATAAGCAACTCCGAGTAACATCGCAGTAAGTTTATAAAGTAAAGAATGATAAACTAACTTATATTCTATTTTTCCATCTTTACCTTCTTCTATAGTACTATCATCAAACTTTACATACTTAAAATCAAGATCTTTTTTATCAAGAACACCTTTATCTAACTTACTAGAATATTCAAAGTTACCCTTTCTAATCTCTAAAAATAAATCTTTAAGTTTATCATAATCAACATCTACTTTATATTTATAAAGCATTCCATCTTTATCTTCAATATATTTCATTTCAAAACCTCCTCTAATTAACACATATTATAATATGTTCTATTTTTTTGTCAATGATAATTTCACCACTTCTTCACTTATACCTTCATCAAACTCTTCTGCTTTTTTAACTTCTTTCACACTTTCACTATCAATTAATTTAAATCTTAGTTCACTTAATATCTCATCATAGTATGCTTGAGGTTCTACTGTTAACTTCGTATTAAATTTACTATAAGGAAATTCGGCTTTAACACTCATTAATCGATCAATAATTTCGTCTATATCATCACCCATATTATCAGCAATTTCTTTTAAACGTTTTGCATACTTACGTCTAAATATATTAATTTCTTCTTTTTCACTATCATACTTAAGTAATGATGAAATATCTCCTCTTTCCTTTAGTATACTTCTTAATATACATTCTAAATTAGTACTTATTATTATACCTTCATAATTCATAAAGCCACTATTTTTAACTAGTTTATTAAGTATTTCTTCCATATTATCTTTATTATATGTTACTTCATATTTACAATAACTACCGCATTCTATTTTCAAACATTGATTTTTAGATAAAGTAAATATTCCTTTATCTCTAAGATATTCTTCTTTACTTATCTCATCTACTTTTTCAAAACTTATAGTTTCCATAACAGACTCATATAGTTTTGAAACATCTAAAAGACTAGCTGCTTCTTCTCTTTGATAATATAACTCTTCTATCTTAGAAGCTTCTTTAAGTTTACGCTCAGAATCACGTCCATACACTCCATCATCTATTAATTTTTTTCTTCCTTCTATTTCTTCATCTATTAAAGAAACTAAACTCCCTTCTCCTTCATAATTCAAAAGATTAGAAAGACCTAGTATTTGTACATAGTTACTATCAAATCTTTTACCACTAGCATATAGTTCTTTATCAAGCGCTTCAATATTACCATCAAAATCAGCTAACCTACTTACATATTTATAAAGTTTTGAATAGTAAGTTAAATGATAACATAGTCTTTCACCAATTTTACTTTCAGTAATACTATCAGCATAACAAAATCTAAATCATCTGCCTTAAGTATTCCATCCTTTAATAACCTATAGTAAATAAAATTACCCTTTCTTATTTCAGAAAATACCTCTTCAAGTCTATCATAATCTATATCTACTTTATATTTATAAAGCATTCCATCTTTTTCTTCAATATATATCATTTCAAAACCTCCCATTAAATACTACATTACTTTTTAAGAACTAATCTTGATACTATTTCTTTATTTATTTCACTTTCAAACTTTTCACATCTAGCATATTCTTCAAGATCCATAGTAGATACTAAAGTAAACTTCAGTCTACTCATTATTTTTTTATAATAATCTTGAGGTAACTTTACTTTCATATTATATTCAGCATTTGGAAAATCTTTTTTAGCCGCTTCTAATAACTCAGTTATACGCATCAAATCTTCTTCATTTTTTCCTTTTTTATTTAACAGCTCTTCAATTTCTTTATAACGCTCATTACATTCTTTTCTGAAAATATTAATTTCTTCTTCAGCACTATTATAATTGATAAGTTCAGAAATATTAGCTTTACGATCAAGTACATCACGTAATATATCTTCTAATTTAGTGGAACGTACATAGACATAAGGTTTATATCCAGTATTTCTATATAAAGCATCAGACAATTCTCTCATATTATTTCTATTAAATGTTACTTTATATTTTTGAACATTGTTTCCTTGCACTCTTACATATGTATCATAGCTTTGATTAGTAAAGTCCAAATATTTTTCATAATCTTCTTTACTTATCTCATCTACTTTTTCAAAACT
>OIZL01000953.1_pt1 | contig 17916 bp, 17 predicted proteins | sample 1588541 | NCBI WGS metagenome assembly OIZL01 (sample SAMN03283285) | human gut metagenome | biome: human-associated habitat; material: feces | host: Homo sapiens | place: Peru | collected 2012 | reverse complement strand
TAATAAAAAAACCTTATGCTTTTATGATAAAGCATTTTAGATTAATACATTTAATTTTATCTATTTTACTATTATTTTTAGTTTATAAAACTAATTCAATTTTTACATTTTTTAGTGATTATGCTAAAAATGGATATTATGCTTATTCAATAAATTTAGTAGCTAGTTATATTAATATGTATATGTTTTTTGCTATTATTGGAATAATATTGATATCAAGCTTTATGTATTTATTGATGAGATGGAAGAAAAAAAGTAGGACATTTTATATCTCAATTATAGTATTTTATTTAGTTTTGTTCTTTGGATTAATATTCTATTTTAATTTATTTAATACTATTCTTAATAAAGCGTTAGATATTAAAACTGTAAGAGCTTATAGAGATATAGTAGCATTGCTTTATTTACCTCAGTACTTTTTTCTAATTTATTCTATCATACGTGCAATTGGGTTTGATATAAAAAAATTTGATTTTAAAAAAGATTTAGAAGATTTAGATATAAGCGAAGAAGACGCTGAAGAAATAGAGGTTACTTTTGGTAAAAATGCTTATAAATATAAGAGAAAAGCTAGAAGAACATTTAGAGAGTTTAAGTATTATGTATTAGAAAATAAATTTTTCTTTAGTATTATATGTGGTGGAGCGATGTTAGTTTTGATATTGGTTGTCTTTATAGGAATTAATAGAAAGCAAAATTATAAAGAAAGTCAGTTTTTTAGTGTAAATGGTGTAGTTTTTAAAGTTAAAGAAAGTTTTATTACGAGTATTGATTATAAGGGAAATATAATTAATGAAGATAAAAAATATTTTATTATTAAAGTATCTATGGAAAATACAAATATTGGTAAAGTAAATCTTGATACAAAGAGTTTACAGTTAGTATTGGGAGACAATTATTACTATCCAACTTATTCTAAAAATGATTATTTTATAGATTTGGGTGAAGGTTATAATAGAAATACTTTATACTCTGGAGATGTAAAAGAGTACTTGTTGGTGTATGAGATACCATATAATAGTAAGATAACAAATTCTTTATTTAGGATGATGGGTAGTGTAAATGTTATAAGGGGAGAAATACAAGCTAGTACAATGAATGTTAAATTGAGTCCAAAAGAATATTTAAACATTTCTAATGCAGAAAATTATGATGTTGGGGAAGCAATAAGTTTAGAAGAATCAACTATGAATAATAGTGAATTTATGATTAAAAGTTATCAAATTGGTGATGAATTTATAGAAAATTATGAATACTGTTTAGATAAATGTTATGAAGGTACAAAAATAGTAAAGGCAGATACTTTAGGAAGAGGTAGACGAGTAATTTTAAAATTAGATGTTAGTACCGATATTGATGAAGAACTTTATATTAATAAATATTTAGATAATAATGCTAATTTTATAAGTTTGTTTAGTTCTATTGTGTATAAAATTGATGGTGAAACTAAAATTGGAAGCTTTAAAGTTAAAGATTTAGGTAAAATAAATACTAATAATGTTTATTTAGAAATAGATGAAGAAATAGAAAAAGCATCTACTATAAGATTAAATATTAGTGTTAGAGATAAAAAATATTCTGTAAATTTAAAAAAATAGTGATTTTATCTTTTCAAGTAACATATTATTTGGTATAATGTTGTTACTTGGAAGTGGTTCCGTAGCCAAGAGGCTAAGGCATCGGACTGCAACTCCGCGATCGTCGGTTCGACTCCGACCGGAACCTCCAGATGATATTTAACTCAAACTATAAAAGTTTGAGTTTTATAATAAAATAAAGATATAAAATTAGATTATTATGTTATTAGCGTTTACGTTTGTGAGTTTTATATAAATTCATTTGTTATGTTTCAATAAATTAATATAAGGGGGTGACAAAATGAAGAATTATATAACTATTTCAAATGATTATTTTGAAATGATTATACCATCATCATTAAAAAAATATGGAGAAGAAGTTTTAAATTATTCAACTAGTAAAATAATAGAATTTTTATCTTTTTTTAAGAAGCAAGGTTGTGAAAAAATAAAATGTGCTTTTCTATTAGATTATAATGATTTTATTACCAGAATTAAACAAGTATCTACTCCTAATACGCCATTACCTCCTAAGTGGGCTACAGGATGTTTCTATGGTGGAGAAATACAAATATTACTTGATAGAAATAATCCTTATTTAAGATTCAATACACTTGCTCATGAAAGCTTTCATTTGTTATTTTCTAAATTTATTTATGAAAAGAAATATATTAATAGAATTATATGGCTTGATGAATCGCTTGCTATTAATTTTGATGGTACAACAGAAAAATTAATTGAAAGTAATACATTTAAAAAAAATATTATTAAATTATTAAATAATCAAAAATTACCTAAGATGAATGAATTATCTTTTTCAAAAGGAAATATTATAACAGAAGATTATAATGGATATGATTTGTTTAAAATTGTTGGTAGATATTTAATAGAAACAAAGCAAAGAGATGAATTATTTAATTATATAAATGATAATCAAAAAGTCATAAATGATGGTGAGAAAATTCTTGTTGAAAGTTTAGATTATTTTGTAAAAAAATATAGCTTAAAATAAAAGTTATATTTTTCATATTTAGTCTATATAAATAAAATTACTCCTAAAATTAGGAGTTTCTATTTTATTATATTTTTCTTTTTCTAAATATTATAATTAAAATGGTTATTAACAAATAACTTATACTTATTGGTAATATTAAGTAAGCATATTTTATTTTTAATTTAGTTAAATATGTTTCATATGGTAAAGTCATGATAGTTATAAATACAAATAATAGTATAAGTAATATAAATAATATTTTTTTAACTTTTTTATTTTTGAATAAATGATTAACTAAATATTTAATAAATAATAAGCTATAGCCACATGCATAAGACATAAATAAAACAAGTACTAAGATATTTAGATTTTCTAAGTTATCTAAGAAACTAAATACATTCATAGTTTTTAGCACTGCGTATGAAGGGTAGTTATAAAGTGAAGCAATGTTATATCCTAACACTCCTAAGATAACTATAGAGATGATACTACTTGATATAAAAGATATTATGTAAGATAGTGTTAGTTTTTTTGTTAACTTTGTATTATCTACTATATTATTTTTAGGTATTAATAAAAGTAAAAATAATGGAGACATATAAACTAATATATATGTTATAGAAGATTTACTAAGTATATTAAAAGTATTGTTTAGTAATGGTTTAAAGTTACTTAGATCTATATCTTGAGTAAGTGTAAAAGCATTTGTAAGATACATTATAAGTCCTAGCACTAGAGAAATAACAGCTATTCTAGAGGATGTTCCTACATCAAAACATGAAAAATATATTATTTGAGTTACTAGAATAATTGGTACTACATAATCAGGACTTTCTGTTAAAAATTCACTTGATATAAATGTACTTATTCTAAAAAATATTATACTTAGAAATGCAAATGTTAAAATTAAAATTACTAAATTAAGTAGTTTAGCTAATGGTTTAGGGAAAGCATAGTCTATTTTTTCAAATAAATTCTTGTCTGGTAAATAGTTAAATAATTTAAAGAAAATAAATAATAATATAAAACCTAGTATAAAACTTATTCCTAAACTAATAATTATACTTGTCTTTGTTTTAGTTATTAGATAGGGGATTAATATACCAAGTAATGTGGAATTTATTAATAAAATAAACATAATAGAGAAAGTAATACTATTTAACTTATATTTATTCATTATACTTCCTCCTTTAAATTACCTTGTTTATATATATTTACTTCAACTTTATAGTCAAAATTTAATTTGTTTAATCCTTCTTTATTCCAATTATTTTTGTCGAAATTAAAGTATTTTGGATTACTTTTATAAATATGGTTACCTAAACCTATAAAGTCAGTATTATTTTCTTTAGATTTATTTATTACTTTTTTATAATAATTTTCTATTGTATCTTCAACTTTATTACTTATTTTGTCTAAAGTTTTTTTATTGTCAAATTGTTCATTGCAACCATAGTAAACTAGTTCTGCTTCTATGTCACTTGATATTATAATTTTGTCTTCTTTAAGTTTGTCTTTAAGTTTAGTTTTGCTTGTTAAAGTTTCTACTGTATAATAGCCACCTTCACATTCTGTAGTAATAGTAGCATTTTTAATATTATTATTTATAAAATTATATCCAAACATCTCATCATCAGTTAATTGAATTATTTCTTTTTTGTCATTTATAAATACTAAATTCTTTAATTCTATATAACTAGGTGTATTACTATTTTCTAAGTTATCTATATTTTGACTATCTTTTGTGCTTCCATTTAAAACTATATTAGGAATTAATATATCTTTACCATTTTCTAGGTAATCACTTAGAAATTTTTTCATAGTAAGAGAATAAGATAAGCCATATCTTGATTCACTTAGACTAACGATATTATATAAATTGGTTGCTGGGTTTATTTCAAATTCACTTAATGAAGATAAGATATCTATAGGATCATTTTCTGTACATGTTACAATTATAAAATTCATGGATAGTCTAGTATCTCTGGATAAAAAATCTATTATTTCATTTAAATCATCAGTTAAAATTGATTTATCTAGTATTACATATTTTACATCGGCTAAAAAGAATATTTTAGAACTTTTTAAATTTAAACTTCTAGCGGCATCAAATATAGTTTTACCTTTACTTGAGATTATTGTTATTGGGCTTTCTTCTACACCATTTTTACCTGCTTCCATTATGTTTACTAATTGTAAGTCTAGTTCATATTCATTATCAACTTTTTTTATTCCAAATGCAGTTATAATACCTAGTTCATTAAGTTCTCTATAATTTGATGAACAACCTGTTAGTAGTAATAAACTTAAAATTAACAGTATTTTTTTCATTTAGTGTCCTCCCTTATAATATTTTTTTTAGTTAAGAATGATGGCCTTTTTTTGTTTTTTGCGATACTTGTTTTTATGAGAGAGTCCCCTAAATCTTTTGTTATTAATGGTGCGACTGGTAGGGTGTATGGTTTACCAAACGATTCTATTGAACACAAATTTATTATTAGAAGTGTTACTCCTACTAAGAAGCCAATTAATCCAAAGAAACTTGAGAATATCATTAAAATATATCTCCAAAATCTGATAGCGCCTTGCATATCATAATAAATGAATATTAAGTTACTTAAGGATGCGATTGATATTACAATTACCATGATAGGAGAGATTAATCCAGCGTTAACTGCTGCATCACCTAGTACTAAAGCTCCTAAAATAGATAGGCTTGTTCCACGATTAAATGGAGTTCTTGAGTCTCCTTCATAAAGTAATTCAAATGTAAACATAAGCACAAAAGCTTCAATTATCGCTGGGAATGGAACAGCACTTCTTTGCTCGGTAAAGTTTATAAGTAAACTTAATGGTAATATTTCTTGATCGTAAGTAATGATTGCTATAAATAAAGCGGGTGTAATAATAGATAAAACAAATGCTGTAAATCTTATCATTCTTATAAATGTTGCATAAAAACTTTTGTGATAATAGTCTTCACTATTCTTAAAGTAATCCATAAAGAAAGTGGGTGCAATTATTATACTTGGACTATTTTCTATAGTGATTATAACTCTTCCTTCAAGTAAAAATCTTGATGCATCATCTGGTTTTTCTGAATAAATTAATGTAGGAAACAAAGTATATTTTCTTTTAACAACATATTCTTTAAAATTGTTAACATCAAATATTCCATCTATTTCTATTTTATTGATTGTATCTTTAATTTCTGTTACAATATTTTCTTCACATATGTTATCCATATACATTATTCCAACTTTGGTATGTGTTTGTTTTCCAACAGTTAGTTCTTCTAAAGTTAGATGTTCACTTTTTAATCTTTTTCTTATTAAACCTATATTTTTATTATAATTTTCTGTAAATGAATCTTTTGGACCTCTTATAACTGGTTCACTTGATGGCTCGGTGACACCACGATCTAAATCAGCACGAGTTTCATATGCCATTACTTCATTATTATAAATAACTATTGTGAATCCACTAAAAATATATTCCATTAATTCTTCTTTTGTTTTAACACTTTTATAATTAATTGAAGGTATATTTTCTTTAATATCTTTTTTAAAATTGTCTATTACTTTTAGATTTATTATGCTTTTATTACTGAAATACTTTAATATGAAATCATTTACTCTGTCTGATGATGATACTGTTTCATTTGTAATTATATAAATACATTTGAAAAGACTGACTTTAATTTTTTTAACTATTAAGTCAGGTATATTTTTCTTAAGTTTTTCTAGTTCTTTTATTATCTCTTTGGTATTCATATTTTTATTATTATCAACAATTATCTAATTATACTTTTGAAAATGAAGTAATAGACAATGGAAAGTTTTTTTGATAGAATTAATTTATATATTTAAGGGGATGTTAATGATGGAAGTTACTATAACTGGTTTAAATCATGAAGGAGAAGGTATAGCTAGAATAGATGGTAAAGTAATATTTGTAAGTAATACATTAGAAGGAGAAAATGTTCTTATTGAAATAACTAAAGAACATAAAAAATATAATGAAGCTAAGGTAATTAAATATTTAACTATTTCTCCTAAAAGAGTGAGACCGATTTGTCCTTATTATGATGTATGTGGTGGATGTGATTTGATGCATATGTCTTATGAAGGTGAAATTGAGTTTAAGAAGAAAAAAGTAAAAAATATTTTAAAAAAATATGCAAGTGTAAATATTGAACCTGAAATTGTAAAGAGTGATAAGAGAGAAAATTATAGAAATAAAATTACTTTACATAAGGGATTCAATAAACCAGGATATGTTAAAAGAAATAGCAGTGAAGTAATAGATATAGATGAGTGTAAATTAGCAAGTCCTTTTATTAACAATTATTTACAAAATAATAATGTAAATGAAGATATTGTTATTAGAAGTAATGATAATGGTGAGGTTATATTTACTAGTGATAAAACAATAATAATGAATATTAATAATTTAAAGTATCAAATAGATATTAATTCTTTTTTTCAAGTTAATAATTATATAACTAGTAAAGTTTTTGAGCGTATTATTAAATTTATAGATGAAGAAGATGTAGTACTTGATTTATATACTGGAGTAGGAACTTTATCAATAATGGCAAGTACTAAGGCAAAATATGTTTATGGAATAGAAGTAAATGAGTTTTCTTATAAGAATGCATTAGATAATATTATTTTAAATAAAGTTAGCAATGCTCAGTATTTATGTGGTAAAGTTGAAGATAAAATTGATTCGATTAAAGAGAATATTACTACAATTATAACGGATCCACCTAGAAGTGGAATGGATAAGTATACTATAAGTGTTATTAAAGAAAAGAAACCTAAAAAAGTTATATATATGTCATGCGATCCAATTACACTAGCAAGAGATTTAAAGTTAATGAGTGATATTTATGAGATAAAAAGTATTACATTATTTGATATGTTTCCTTGTACTAAACATATTGAAAGTGTTGTAATACTTAATTATAAAAACAATTGAAAGGATGTGTAGAAATGGATACACTAGATGTTGTATTTGGTAATTCTTGTTATAGTACTTTAAAAAATAGTCAATTAAATAGTAATATTTTGATGTTTAATGTTAAATTTAATGTAGGAGATTTGTCTAATATAGAGAAATTTAATATAAAAATACCTGAAGAATTATATTATGAAAAAAATAATGTTAATTTTAAAGAAGAATATGATATAATTATCAAGAATATTGCTAATAAAAATAAAATAAGAGTATGGACTGGTAGAAAAGATATATATTCATATTTGATTATGCTTTACGTTTCTAGTGTAGTAAAAAAATATAAATATGATTTGTATGTTCTTTATTGTAATGAATATGATGAGAATTATCCATCTCCAAGTGTAATGAATGAAGAAGAATTAATGTTGTTATCTAAACTTGAACATAAATTATCAGTTAAAGAGATAAATGATAATGTTAAGATTTGGAATGATCTAATTAATAAAAATACAGATTTAAGGGTCATTTACAATAATGATATAAAATCTGTGTCATTTGACTTTTATGATAATTTTATTTTAGATACTTTGAAAATAATGGGTAAAGTTAAGATAAGTAGTTTGGTAGGCAAGTTAATGCAACAAGTTTATTTACATGATAATATGTGGGCTTATTTAATAGAAGGATTAATAAAAAAACATAAGATTAAAATAAATATAGATAATAACATTAGATATTTTGATAATTATGTGGAGTTTATAAATGATTAATAATCTAGAAAAGTTAGAAAAATAAAAACCTAAAATTAGGTTTTTATAGATAGTTATCTTTTGTTTGAAGTAGTTTCTTCAAGACTTTCTGAATACATGTTATCAATAATTCTTTTCATTTCTTCGATTGATGGACATAGTGCTGTATTATAATTTCTTATTAATAGTAGTGCATAATCATAATATGGAGAATTTGGTCCTATGTTTTTGAAGGCGTTTTCTGATAAATTTTTTATAATTTCTTCATCGGACATATTAGAATAGCACTCCAATAAAACTTGTTTTTGTTCGTTAGACATGGGAATTAGTTGAGAAAAATCATCTAATGTTTTTTTTAGTCTATCTTCTCTTGAAAAATCTAATTGTACTCTTTCGATTCTAGTATTTAAAATATCTTTTGCATTTATGTTTTTGTGTCTTACTGCATAACTTATACATTCAGCATCAAGATATTGTTTTTTCTCAGTATCACTTAGTTGTGATAAACAATCTTCATAATTAATACTAAAGATAGTTTCATAATTAATATTTGGACAATTATTCATTATATAATCACATAACTTAACATATGGTATATATTGTGGTGCGATTGTATGATAAAAATCTTCTCCTTGTTTCTCATGTTGTTCACAAAATTCATTTGATATTTTTTCCACGAAACCTTCATTTAACATAAATCCAACCATTCCACGAGATGTTAATGTTTCACCATTTACTAAATTTATAATCATTCTGTCATCAGCTAATTTATCTGGTTTTAACATTTTAATTATGATATGAAAGATTTCATGTGGTAATGTTCCTTTGGCAGTAATAATTTTATTGTAAAAATCTTTTCCTTGAGCCAAACGACTTAAATTAGCAACTACTTGACCTTTTTCAGAATCTGCACTAAAGTCGTGATTATCATTAGGGTCATTTACTATAATAATATTTTCTGGATTAATTAAGTTTTCAAGTGTTTGCATTCTCTCTTTAGGAATTAAGTAACCATAATCATTTTTTATTGCATCGACTATTTTTTTTGTATATTCTGATAGTTCCTCTTTCATTATAGAGATTGCTTCTTTTTCATCTGAAATATTTGGATATTTTTGTTTAAGTCTTAGTAATTCTTCCTGCTTTTTCTTAACTATTTCAATAAAAAAATCATTTGTTTCAAATTGTGGTTTTAATAATTCAACTATTTCCTTGGTCGATAATTTTGTGTTATTTAAAATATCTTCAAAACTCATTTAACTCACCTTATCCTTATGTAAATTTTATAATAAAATCACATAAAAAGTAAAGTAGTTTACATATTTAATTGTAAAACTTTACTTAATACTTTATAAAATGTTATTATATTACTTGGATATTGTTATATAATAGATTAAGTTAAGGAGGAATATAAAATGAGTAAATATTGTGTAGTAGAAATAACGTATGATAAGAAGGATGAGGTAGATAAAACTAAAAATGAATTACTAGCTAAACGATTAGTGGCTAGTTGTCATGTTTTAGAAACTGAAAATAGTTATTATGTGAAAGGTGAAAGAAAAAATAAAAAGGAATATTTATTTGATGTTATAACAATGACAACAAAAGTTGATGAAATACGTGATGTTGTTAAGTCTATACATGGTAGTGAGTTCTTTGAGTTTGCTTCATATCCTATTACGAGTATTAAAGAATCTTATTTAGATTGGATAGATAAGAAAATTGATAATGAGTAAGTATGAACCTTTATGGAAATATTTAAAAGATAATAAAAAAGAATTAAATGATTATGGTTATGTTGTTAAAAAAATAAGTATGAAAGAAAAGTGTATACTATTCGATAAATTATAACAAAACTTTGGTATTAATGATATAATATATATAGGTATAGGAGGACATTATGAAAAAGAAAATGTTATTGTTTATTATGTGTGGGGTTATGGCTTTAATGTTAACTGGATGTGGTACTAAAGTTAAAATTAGGGATGTTGAAACAAAAGCTATTAAACTTACTGATTATGATAATGGTTTGGTTAAGTTAAAAGTACCTGAAGGTTGGAAAGTAGTTACTTTAGGTGATTATATTCATTATACTTTAAAAGCTTATAATCCTGAAAATCCTACTTATCAATTTTTCTTTAATATGAAAACAGAAGGATATAATAAATCTGAAGAGGCTAAAGCATTTCAACAAAGATATTATCCTGATAGTATGTTTGCTAAGACTAGTGTAATAGCTACTAAAGATACAGAAGGTTTTTATAAGATATTTAATGATTTAGGACCTTTAAATAATACAAGTGAATTTACTTTTCCAATTTTAAATGATTTTACTGTTGTAGAGAATTTAGGTAAAGGATTGATTGGTGGGGACATTTTGAGAGCGACTTTTACTGATGATACTGGAAAATCTGGAGAAGGTTTATTTACTGCTTATGTATATGATGCTGGACCATATTATGTAAATGAATATGTTATGTCAGGTAAACAAATAGATATTTATTATTTAAATGTATATGATGCGATGTTCTTTACAGCACCTAAAGATGAACTTATAAATTGGCAAGATACTTTAAATACAATAGCTGGTTCATTAGAATTTAGTGATACATTTATAAATGGATTTAATAGTCAACAAGATGCAGTTATGAAGAATTTCCAAAATGTTAGAAATATATGTAATCAAATTAGTGATGGTTTAATGGATTCTTGGGAAAAGAGAAATGCTAGTTTTGATATAATGAGTCAAAAACAAAGTGATGCTACTTTAGGTTATGAAAGAGTGTATGATACTGAAACAAATGAAGTTTATAAGGCATATAATGGATTTACTGATGATTATGATGGTGAAAGATATAAATCAGTAACTGATGATATGTATACTAAAGGTATAAGTGGTTATATTGAAAAGTAAATAAGTAGATTAAGGTCTACTTTTTATGTAAAGATAAATATTAATTAAAAAGTGAGTCAAGGGTGTAAGAATTGTTTTATATATAAAATGAAATGAAAGATATGGTAGAGATACAACTATTATTACAAGGGGTAAGACTACACTTGAAAGAATTAAATATTGTGTTCCAAATGATTGGGGTGATGGTTGGGAACATGTACATATTAGTGTTTCTATAGAGAATCAAGAAATGGCTGATAAAAAAGTTCCTGAATTATTAAAAGCACCTGTTAAACATAAAGAAGTATTTTGTTCTCCTTTAATAGGCACGATGACACTTACTAAATATTAGATTCTGGTCTTATAATATTATTAAAATTTCTTACTTCAGTTTCTGAATAGTTATGTACTTTATCTTTTTAATCACTAAAATCTCTACTTTTATTTTCTAATAAAATATGTTAATATGTTGTCAGGTGATATAAGTGAAATTAAATGAGTTAAAATGTAAGAATTGTGGAGCTAAGTTAAGTGTTCCAGAAAAGACTGAAACTGTTACATGTAAGTATTGTCATACTACTTTTAGTGTAGAAGATGCTTATACAGAAGGCTATAAATATACTAAAGGAGTATTGGATGCACATGATGAAAAACAAAAAGAACAATTTGAGAGAGTAAAAGATTTTATGGAGAATAATCCTGTTGCTAAAAAGTCTATGGTAGCGGGTAAAATAGTTTCAATTTTTTCTATTATAATAATAGTGGCTGTTTTTATTGGAATATTTTTTGGGATAAGTAAAACTATAAAAAGCGATAAAGAATGGGATAAAGAATGGGAAGTAACTAAATTTAATAATAACTTTTTAAATTATAATGGTACTAAAAGTGGATATTGGGTTAAAGATTATTTGGATGATATAGTTGATAGTAATAAGACTAATAAAAGTCACATTATAACAGTTGTTTATAATGATATTAAAACTAGTGATTCAACTGAAATAATAAATATGAAAAAAAGTATTGATGAAAATAAAAAGTATGAAGTAATTGTTGATTATGATGAAAATGGTTTCTTCTATTTAATGACAATCGAGGAATAAATGCAAATATTTTTAATTATAGTTATTATTGGCTTTGCTTTTGTTATAGGTAATCATATATTAGATATGAAAGCACCAGAAGAAAAAGTTGAAGCTAAGCTAGTTAATAAAAAGATAGAGAGTATTATAGATAGTAATAATGTAATGCATGAAATTTATTTATTGTATTTTGAATATCATAATCAAGTAAAACATTTTAGTGTAAGATATTCAGTATATAATAAATATAAAAAGAATACTAAAGGTTATTTAATACATAAAAGAAATAAATTTGTTGATTTTATAATAGATGAAGTATATTAAACTAAAACTCCACACTTAGTTTGTATACTTTTTCTTTAATTTTTTTTATAATTATTTTGGAAGGGTGAAATAATGAATCAAACAAAAATTGGTAAATATTTATCTAAAAAAAGAAAAGAAAAAGGATTAACTCAAGTAGAGATGGCTAAGATTATTGGGGTTACTGATCGTGCAATATCTAATTGGGAAAATGGTAGAAGAATACCTGATGTAAGTTTATTTAATAATATTTGTGAGGCTCTTGATATTACAGTTAATGAACTAATAAATGGAGAAGATATTTCTAAAGATAAAGTTATAAGTAAGAATAATGAATCTTTGATTAAAGTGTTAAAAACTAATAAAAATAATAAAAGAATAGTTATTTATGTATTAGGAATATCTATAGTGTTTGTGTTTACATTAATCTTTTTGAGTTATAAGAGTATTTATCCTAAGATAGATATTTATAGTATTATATTAGATGCAGATGATCCTGATAAAGGTTTTAAAACTATTAAGAAGTTTACTTATGATAATAGAAATTATTACTACTATGGTATTACTGGAGTTAGTCTATGTGATGTAAATGGAAAGTGTTATGAATTAGAATCTAGTTTAAAACATGGACAAACGAGTTTAACTAGAATTAATGAATATTTAGATAGTCAAGTAAATTTAGGAAATACTACTAGTGAATTTCTTTATGATGGTGGGACTTCTATATATGGAAATGAAAGATATCAAATAGCGATATGTAAAACTTTAGATGATAATAAAGATGTTTATATTGGGTTAGATGATATGATTAATAATTTAAATGGTAAATATTGTGGACGAAGTGAAAATAAAGATAAGAGTTTTAAAAGAACATACTATGTAAGTAGTGCTTCTATAAGTGATGATAGAGAATTTAGCAAAGTACAATTAGTTCAAAGTAATGGAGAGTCAGATTATGTTTTACTTAATATTACTAATAATTTAGTTGTTGGTAAGACTTATGAGTTTTCGTTTTTGGCTTTTGATGAGTTTGAAGATACAATATCTAATTTATTTGAATATGCAACTATTATAGATATTAAATTAGCAGAAGAAGATATAAATGAAGATATTATTGTTAATGAAAAATATGAAAGTAATGGAGAATTAAATGAAGTAGATAATGTTAGTATGGAGATAATGGAGGGTACCTTAACAAAAGAGGGCGCTAGTGTAATAATCACAGATTTAAATAAAGAAAAAAATGGATTTGGTTTATATTATAGAATAGATAAAAAAGAAAATGATGAATGGAAACCATTAGAAATAGTATGTGATAATTGTGCATTTAATGAGCCAGCATACTTTGTTGATAGAAATAATAAATTAGTATTTCATATGAATTGGAAAGAATTATATGGACCATTAGATAAGGGATACTATAGAATAGTAAAAGATGTATGTGTTGGCGAATTTTGTGAAAGTCATAAATATTTTTCAGTAGAATTTAAAATTGATTAAGTTCTACTTTTTCTATATAATATTCTTAGTGGTGGTAGTATGGATATAAAGAGTATTAAAAAAGAAGCAAGAAAGAATGTAAAAAGAAATTATTTTAAGAAAGTATTAATTGTGTTTTTATGTTCATTACTAGTATATGGTAAAGTTACTTATACTAATATATTAGATGTAGATTTAACTAATAAAACAAATATAGATTTAATTAATAAGTATGATATTAAAACTAATACTGAGATTTTAGATGAACTTCTAGATAAAACTAATAAAGAAAAGAAAATAGAAGAAGAAATATCTAAAAGATATACTAAAGGTGTTCTTTCTCTTTTTATTAATGAATTAACTGAAACAAAGAGTCTTATATTTACATTATTGAATGGTGTAAATAAGATACTTGGTGGTAGATTATCTTCTGCAGTTATTATATTTTTATCTACAATTGTTTTATATTTTATTAAGAATTTTATATTAAAACCTTTAGTAGTGGGTAAGAAAAGATATTTTTTAGAAGAGAATACTTATAATAAGACTAAAATGGAGAGAGTTGTTTATCCATATAAGAAAAAGAAGATGTTTAGTATATCTTGGATATTATTTGTTAGAGATATTTATTTGACATTATGGAGTTTAACAATAGTTGGATATTTTATAAAGAAATACGAGTATATGATGATAGAGTATATTTTAGCTGAAAATCCTAATATTAAATTAAAAGATGCTTTTAGAATTAGTAAAGATATGACTTATGGGTATAAGTGGGATATGTTTAAGTTAGATATATCTATATTATTATGGAGAATACTTGGTATAGTAACTTTTGATTTATTAAATATATTTTATACTAATGTTTATAGAGAAAGTATATATTTAGAAGTATTTAATAGATTAAGAAAAGATTATAAAAGTGAATTATTAAATGATAAATTACTTTATGAAAATAAAGATAATCTTAGTGCTTATCCTGACGTATGGAGTAAGTTTACTATTAAAGTTGGTGAAAGAAAAGAATATTCTTTAATTAGTTATATATTATTTTTCTTTACATTTAGTTTTGTAGGTTGGATATGGGAAGTTGGTTTACATTTGATAAATGATGGAGTATTTGTTAATCGTGGTACGATGCATGGACCTTGGATACCTATTTATGGAATAGGTGGTGTGTTAATACTTTTGTTATTAAAGAAATATTATAATAATCCTTTTAAACTTTTTGTGGCATCTTTTATATTATGTGGTATAGTAGAATACTTTTTTGGATGGGTACTTGAAACATTTATACATATGAGATATTGGAATTATAGTGGGTATTTTATAAATATTAAAGGAAGAGTATGTTTAGAAGGACTTATCGTATTTGGATTGGGTGGAGTTGGATTTACCTATATCTTTGCACCTATATTAGATAATTTCTATAAAAAAATAAATGATAAGTTTAAGAAAGTATTGTGTACAATATTAATAAGTGTATTCCTGGTTGATTTATTTATATCTAATTTTGTATATCCTAATACAGGAAAAGGTATATCAAGTGAAGTGAAGAGTAGATAATATTCTTCATTTTTGTTATAATATATGTAGGAGATGATAAAGATAGGCAAAGTTTATTTTATTAAGAATATTACTAAAGAGAATGTAGTAAGAATCTATGAGGAACTAAATAAAGAATTAAAGGGGAACGTAGCCGTTAAAGTTCATTCTGGAGAAGATGGTAATCAAAATTATTTAAAATCTGAATTTTTAGTACCAATTATAGAGAAAGTTAATGGTACTGTAGTAGAGTGTAATACTGCTTATGAAGGGGCTAGAAATACTACAGATAAACATAAGGAATTAATGGATAAACATGGTTGGAGTAAATACTTTAATGTTGATATTATGGATAGTGAAGGGGATATTTGTTTAGATATTCCTAATGGTAAGGTAATTAAAAAGAATTATGTAGGAAGTCATATTAAGAATTATGATTCTATGTTAGTTGTATCACATTTTAAAGGACATACTAAGGGAGGATTTGGAGGTGCTTTAAAGCAACTTTCAATTGGATGTGCATCAAGTTATGGTAAGAGATATATTCATTGTGTAGGAAAAGAAAATGGTAGTTATGAAGATATGTTTCATGTAGAAAAAGATAAATTTTTAGAATCAATGGCTGATGCTGCTTCTAGTATTACTAATTTATTTAAAGATAATATTGCTTATATAAATATAATGTGCAATATGAGTGTTGATTGTGATTGCTGTGCAGTAGCAGAAGATCCTTGTATGAAAGATATTGGAATACTTGCTAGTGTGGATCCTGTAGCTTTAGATAAAGCTTGTATTGATTTAGTATATAATAGTAATGATCCAGGAAGAGATCATTTAGTAGAAAGAATTGAATCTAGAAATGGTGTTCATATAATAGATAGTGCTCAAGAATTGGGTGTTGGAAGTATTCAATATGAATTAATAGAATTATAGGAGGTATTATGAATAATATAACTATTATAGGTGGTGGAGTTTTAGGTAGTCAAATAGCTTTTCAAAGTGCATACTCTGGAAAGAAAGTTACTATTTGGTTAAGAAGTAAAGAAAGTATAGATAGAACTGCACCTAAATTAGAACATATTAAATCTTGTTATATAGAAGCTATTGAAGAAATGGATAAATCTATAAATAATTGGTGTAATGGTATAAGTGATGTAGATAATTTTAATAAAGAAGAATGTTTAAAGAAAGTAGAAGATGCTTTTGTTAATATTAGAATAGAATTAAATATGAAAGAAGCTTTAAAAGATGCTGATTTAGTTATAGAATCTATGACAGAAGATATTAATACTAAGAAAGATTTATTTATTAAAATGAGTAAGTTATTAGACGAGAAGACTATTTTAGTTACTAATTCTTCTACTATATTGCCAAGTAAATTAAGAAACTATACTGGAAGAAGTGATAAGTTTTTAAGTTTACATTTTGCGAATACTATTTGGAAAAATAATATTGTAGAAGTTATGAAACATGATAAAACTAGTGATGATAGTTTTAATAAAGTAATAGAATTTTCTAAAGAAATTAGAATGATACCACTTCCTTTACTTAAAGAGAAAAGTGGGTACTTACTTAATTCTATGTTAATTCCACTTTTGTTTTCAGCCTTGGATTTATATGTCAATGGAGTAAGTGATTTTAAAAGTATAGATGAAGCTTGGACTAAAGGTACTGGTTCACCTAAAGGACCTTTTAGAATATTAGATACTGTTGGACTTAAGACTGCATATGAAATAGTTAACATGTATGTTAAAACACCTTCCTTTTTAGCACCTTACAATTTTAAGGGTATGGCTAAGCTATTGAAACAATATATTGATGAAGGTAGGTTAGGTGAAAGTACTGGGATTGGGTTTTATAAATATAACTAGAAATTATAAGAATTAATTGAATTTTACTTTATATTTTGATAGAATTAAAATATAGGGTAAGAGAGTTGAACTATGAGATATTAAATAATTAAAACTATAAAGTAGTGAAATTTAATTCTCATAGTTTTTTCGTGGAATTAAATATATAGGCACAAGTGATTTTATACTAAAATATAAGTTATGGTGGTTACTTTCTTCTGGGTCCTGGGTTGATTCTAAATCGTACGTGTTTTTCATCAATGCTTCTAATGTTCCTGGTCGCTTGGATTACTACAATTACGATGTGTACAGTTTTCTTGAGGTTAGACCAGTTATCTCAATCTCAAAATGTGCCAAAGTTAAATCAGGTATTGGTACACCAGAAAGTCCATATGAGATAGATGAAAATAGTTGTAGCAAATAAAAAAACACTAGAAGTTATTTCTAGTATTTTTTGTTTCTAATATCATTGGTATAATAATTGG
>OIZL01000952.1_pt1 | contig 17919 bp, 17 predicted proteins | sample 1588541 | NCBI WGS metagenome assembly OIZL01 (sample SAMN03283285) | human gut metagenome | biome: human-associated habitat; material: feces | host: Homo sapiens | place: Peru | collected 2012 | reverse complement strand
ATGTGTTAGGCACGCCGCCAGCGTTCGTCCTGAGCCAGGATCAAACTCTTGAGTTGATTCCTGATCACCAAGTTCAATTCCTCTCCCTCAGCGCTCGTTTACTTATTCTGGCCTTTAACTCTCGTTTTTCAGCCTCGCAGGTCCTTCCAACCTGCTCGACCGTTTCCTGAATTACTTGCTTGTTTCTCGATCTTTTGCACTATATAGTTTTCAAGGTGCGCCCTGCACCCTGAGCTCCCGCACTCTCGTCCGTTCCCTCAGCGCGCTTGAACATGATACCAAACCGTTCATCTGTTGTCAATAGCTTTTTTCAAATAAATTCGTATAATATTGATTATAATGCGAAATATGCCCGATTTTAGGGAAAACTTTTTTGTCGCATCGTATAGGCCAAAGGCACCCGAATCGGGCAGGGGCGCCTTTGGCACAGGCCGGCTTATTTATTATAGCTTTTATACATGGTATCCGTTGCGTGCTTTATCGCCTTTGTCACTTCATCGACCTTAGCTTTGTCCCACTTGTCCGGCTCGGCGCGCAGAAATGACGTCTTGTCCACGCGGTTGTCGAATATGCCGATCGGTATATGGTAGGTTTTGCCGTGCGCCGCTATGGTGAGCGTGTTTTCAACCTCCGTATTGTTAACAAGATACTCCATGTCATCGCAGCCGTAATCGCCTAGCATCACCGCCATAGGCACGCCGTGGTGCAGGTTCGAGCCGGGGTCGTTTGGGTCGGCCCTGTCCGCATTTTTGCGGCGCGATTCTTCCGGCGTTACCCATATATAAAGAATAACGGCATTCTCAAGTATCTCCGGGCAGAACATAGGCAGCGAATACTGGTAGCCGAATGTGCCGCTCAAGGGCATCTCAGCCCCGTCGAACCCGCCCCTTGCACATTCGATTATTATCGTCTTGTTATCAAAGCTTTCCGGATAGCCTGCATGCTTTTCATCAAGCATTTTCCTTGCTTCTTTTTCAAGTATACCGGCCAGCTTGGCCCGTACCTTTTCATCGATCAGCCCGAGTCTCGGCATAATGCCCGCCGCAAGCGCAGCCCTGTCTATCCTTGCAAAAAGCAGCTGCGCCGCGGAATCGCACTTTATAACGTTCCTGTTCATCAGGTCGTGGTAATCCTCGTTCAAAAGATTGCACAGCGTTCCCCAGTCTCTTCCGTCCTTAAACGGCTCCTCGCCCGGGTAGAATACCCTGTCGAAGCCCATGGCGGCAAGCTCGTCGTCTATGCGGCGCATCATGTGTACATAGGGAAAATCATCAAGCTGCAAGTTTTCGCCTATGTGGAACTCCTCCTGCAGCCTTTTCGGCTCAACATGCGCCATAAAGTTCCTGACCTCAGACTTGCCTGATGCCGGCAATGCCTGCAAAAGCACTACATTAAACACGTTGTTCTTCATAATTGACTTTGACTCCTTATAGTACGGCCCCGGCCTCAGCCGCGCCTTAATATATGACTTTAAGCCATCTTGTTCTATCCACGGTTATGCTTCCGTGGCTAAGAACATATTCTATTATCATTTCGGCTATCTCTGTAGGCTGCTCGCGCACCGTTTGGCAGCTTTTGTAAACATCGTACCCGCCGCGCAAACGCTCAGCTCATCGTAGTCCGCGGCCCTTATAACTTCCATACCCATGCTCCATATAGTTATCTTGATAATATTTTACATGGCTGATAATTATTTACCAATTATATTATATATCTTATGCCCTGTTTTGGCAAGTATTGCGTTGTTATACATATATTCGATGTTATTTTGTTAATATCACTTGTTGACTTGGGTTTGTTGTTATTTTATAATAAATAACAGGCTTTATAAGGGGGGGTAATGATATGACCGCTGCTGATATGACCGCAACCATCATTGTTCTCTTTGCCGCCGCGGTCGTTGCTCTCGAATGCATATGGGCGGTGCTCTCGCTGAAGCACCTGTCCTGCGTAGCACAATTCAGCACTGATCTGACCGAGCCCAATGAGCCTGTTATCCAATCCGTTACAATCAAGAATACCTGGTTTTTTCCCATAATGTATTGCGGCGCCCTGTATCAGTATACAAAAGGCTTCGGCATAGCTGAAGATGAGCGTAATTCAGAGCTTTTATCAGTAGGCATAGGCGGCGCGCCCAAGTTCGAGTATACAACATATCTTAAGCCGCACACGCGCAAAACCGTAAAGGTCAGCTTTATATTTGCAAAGAGGGGAAAGTATAGCTTTGGCGAGCACATAATAGAAGCCGGCGACGTACTCGGCATCAGCTCAAAAACAAGGCGGCGCATACGGCGGGACAGTATCGTTGTGATGCCATACAGGTGCAAGGACCAGGCCATACTGCGCACGCTCGGCGGCTTTATGGGCGATGTCTCGGTAAGAAGATTCATATATGAAGATCCCATATTGACTATCGGCTGCCGCGACTATACGGGCAAAGAGCCGATGAAGAACATATCCTGGCAGCACACGGCGCGCGCCGGCAAGGTGCTTGTCAATCAATATGACCACACGGCGGAATCCAACGTTTGCATCGTGTTAAACATAGACGGTGACAGCAGGTTTGATATAGAGCGCTGCTATGAGATAACAAGAAGCGTATGCGAGGAGCTTGAAAAGCGCAAGATAGCATACGAATTCTTTACAAATGCAGACCTTGAGGGCCCTCTCGGCAACAAATTCAGCTGGGTAGAGGAGGGTCTCGGCAGGCGCCATTTTGGCACGATAATGTACGGGCTCGGCTGCTCGCGCTGCATATGCCGCCACCCGTTTGGCTGGCTTATAGAGCAATGCAAAAAGCGCAGGAGGGTAGCGCTGAGCTATATCGTAATAACGCCTGAATTATCCGCCGACGCAAAGCTCAGGCTCAACGAGCTGCAGGCTATATCCGAATTTGAACTTTGCGTGCTGGAAGGCCATGCCTCCAGTCAGGAGGGTGCGGCATGAGCATATTGTTTGCAATAAAGCTGGCGTGCGAATTGTGCGTATTCGCGTCCGCGTTGAGCCTTTTGCCCTGGTGGAAGGGCGCGGAAACCCTGCTGCTTTCAAGCGTGGGGATAGGCTTTGTATCAGCCTGGCTTTCAGCCATATTGAAAAGGTATAATATAGCCCGGTTTTTGCCGTTTCTTCTTTATGCGCTGCTTTTGCCGCTATGCGCGAGCCCATTGCAGATAATAGGCGTTGCCGCAATGCTCATATATTCGCTGGTACCCGCCATAAGGCGCAGCTATTTGATAGAATACTGGGAATACCGTAAGCTCTATATAGGCACGTCGATAGCGTTTGTTGTCATGAGCTGTGTCGCCGCGGTTGCAAAGCCGTTCGACAGCGTAGTCATCTCAAATTGCATGTTTTTGTACATCATATTCGGCGCATATGTGCTCAGGCAGATAAGGAACCCGTTTTTGGATAAGCGCTCGCGCGTTATGGATCTGCTGTGCCTTTCCGCGCCATTCTTGATAGTATGGGTCGTCTTGAGCATTATTGAATGGTTCGGCAAGCAGGATCTTACCATACTGAGCATATTGATAAATATAGTAGTAGCACCGTTCACAATTATAATAGTAATTATAGCAAAGCTTGGCTACTTTATAGCCACTAAGCTTACCTCACCAGGCCGTACCCCCTCCACCGAGATAGAAATTCTGCCTGACCCTTCCGAAGCTGCAGGCAATGCCCAGGTTATGGAAACGCCTGCCCCTCTTGCAAGCATCGAACCGGCGCGTTATCCTTCCGGCTTTGATGTTGAAGCGCTTTTAAAGTATCTTCCATATATTCTTATAGGTTTGGTTGTAATTGCCATAGCTGCATGGCTGCTTTCAAAGCTGTTCAACAGCTACAAGGTGCAGCATAACGGGAAGCAGGGCCAGTCAATAGATGTTATTGAAGAAGCAGAGGGCCCCGATACAAGGCGCAAGCTGAAGCGCCAGCGGGACGCGCGCGGCAGGATAAGGCAGATATACAAAAGCTACCTTGCATATATAAACAAAAGAGTGTGTCATGTTTTTCCTGATAATACCAGCCTTGACGTGCTGCTGCGCTCCGCCGCTGATGATGACGGCGAATCGAACGGGCTGCGCGAGCTTTACATACGAGCACGATACAGTGAAAACGAGTCTTTTACAGATGACGACATAAAAAAGGCAAAGCGTCACCTGAACAGCATAAAAGCGATCAGGCAAAAGCGCAAATAATACCGAGCTTAGCTCTGAAAGGATACTGAAATGGATACCAAGGTCGTAAAGGATTTTACCGAACGCATCACTAAGAACTGCGCCAAGGTCATACTTGGCAAGGAGGAAGTAATACGGCAGATTATAGTATGCTTCCTTGCGGGCGGCCATGTGCTGCTTGAGGACGTGCCTGGCACGGGCAAGACAATGCTGCTCAGGGCGTTTTCAAAAAGCATAGGCGGCAGCTTTAAGCGCATACAGTTCACGCCTGACCTTTTGCCCTCAGACCTGACCGGCATCAACTTTTACAATCAAAAGGAATCCCGCTTTGAGTTCCGCAAGGGCCCGCTTTTTGCCAACATAATACTGGCGGACGAAATAAACCGCGCCACTCCGCGCACACAGTCCGCGCTTTTGGAAAGCATGGAGGAAAAGCAGATAACCGTTGACGGCAACACCTATCCTATGGATAGGCCATACATGGTAATGGCTACGCAGAACCCGCTTGAATCATACGGCACCTTCCCGCTGCCGGAAGCGCAGATAGACCGCTTTTTCATGCGGCTCAGCATGGGCTATATGCTGCGCGAAGACGAGCTTAAGGTATTGTGCAGGCCTTCCACCATATCCATATTGGAAACGCTGCCCACAGTAGCGCAGCTAAGCGAGTACGAGCCTTTGGCAAAGATATGCGAAGGCGTTGAGGTGTCTGACGATGTTGCAGGCTACATAATGGATATAGTTGAGCATACCCGTGACGACAGTAGGGTGCTTATGGGCGTTTCCACAAGGGGTGCGTTGGCGCTGTACCGTGCGGTGCAGATAACCGCCGCAATGGACGGCCGCACCTACGTTATACCTGAAGATGTTAAAAAGGAGGCTTTGCCTGTTTTAGGCCACCGCATAGCCTCAAGCATAGCCGACGCCGAAGAATACATAAGCGGCATGCTCAGCAGGATAGCCGTTCCTTTAGAATAATTGCATACAGTCTGTCCGCTATGCGGAACAGCATGACTATGTGCATCAGGAGGAAAGGCGAAGCTGCTGCCCTTTGACGGCGCGGCAGCGCCTTTTCTTTGCCGCCGCCGTTACGATGTATCAGCCCTTCATATCCCCTCTTCCAAAATGCGGTATATCAATCCCATATACGCCTGCACAATGCCTTAAGCGGCGCGGCGCAGCACCCTGACGTATCAAAAAGGCCGTGCAGACATCTTACAGCTTCTATCTTAAAGCTTCTGCCCACACGCCGAAACTCATTGACGCCGGCTGTCATTCAGGCACGAAAGCAAAACAAAGCGGATGCCGTATGGCATCCGCTTTGTTTTGGCTCCCCCTGTTGGACTCGAACCAACGACACTGCGGTTAACAGCCGCATGCTCTACCGACTGAGCTAAGGAGGAACGGAACGAATGTTATTATATAGCAACGTATTCCACTTTGCAACCCCTATTTTTGATTTTTGATTAAAATATTTTTTGTACGCAAAACCCCGGCCTGTGTTGCCGGGGTCTCGCCGCGCCCATTCGACCGTCCGCTTGTTGCGGCCTGTAAGCGTATGATATTCTGTTTTTTTCCTAACTTCAAGGCTTTCGGCAAACAAAGCGTTTTTGTTGCAAAAGCCCTTATTTTTCGCCCTGTATCCATCTTGGCAGTATGCCAAAGCGCCTCAGCGACGCATACACCTTTGGATTAGGCAGGCCTATAACGGTAAAATAGCATCCCTCTATCCTTTCAACAAACACCGTTGCGGGTCCTTGTATGCCGTACGCTCCGGCTTTGTCGCGAGGCTCTCCGGTGGCGATATAGCCCATTATCTCGTCCTCATCAAGCTTCTTGAAAGTGACCTCAGCCCTGTCGCAGAATATATCGTTGCGCCCCCCGGCAAGCACGGCAACGCCTGTATATACAGTGTGCGTCCTCCCGCTCAAGAGGGAAAGTATCCTGTGCGCATCCTCGTCGTCATGCGGCTTGCCAAGTATGCTGCCGTCAAGATAAACTATCGTATCCGAGCCTATGACGCACGCTTCGCCATGATGAGCCGCCACGGCCTCGGCCTTTATGCGCGCAAGCTCGCAAACATATTTGTCCGGAGCGCAAACGGGTATATTCTCCTCCGCACGGCTGACCTCAACGGAGAAATCGTAGCCCATAAGCTTGAGCATCTCTTTGCGCCTTGGCGAGGCCGATGCAAGTATAAGTTCCATATTCCCTCCTAAAGCAAAGCGTCAATCAACGGGCGGCTGGAAGCCAAGCCCATATGCCGTATCGTATGGGCAGAGCAGCACAAGCGCGGATTTGTCTATGCTGTACGTTATTCCCCTTACATGGCATGCCTCGGCCCTTGAGCAGGCGCACATCAGTATGCTCCTGTCCGTTCCGGAAAACATGCCTGTAGCCTTTATACTCGTTACGCCGCGGCCTATGTGCTGCATTATCTCCTTGGATATCTCCTCGCCCCTGTTTGTAACTATAAACGTTACTTGGCCGGTCATAAAGCCTGCTGTTATCTTGTCTATTATGGTGGTGCTTACGGCGGTCATCACCATGCCCTGCAGCACGGCGTCTATCCTTTTGAACACTATTCCACCAAGCAATATTACCATGCCGTCTATACAGATGGATATAGTGCCTATGGAAAGATGCGGGAACTTTTTCCTAAGGCTAAGTATCAAAAAATCCGTACCGCCCGTAGAGGAGCCGCGCCAATACACAAGCGCAAGTCCTGCGCCGCTCAATGCGCCCGCAAATATTGCCGCCATGAGCGCATCGCCATTATACACCGGCAGCAGTGGAAACACAAAGTCTATTATGAGCGTGCTTATTATCATGGTTTTTATTGACTTAAACAAAAATGTTTTGCCAAGCGTTTTTATGCAGATGAACAGCACCGGCAGATTCAATACAAGCGTGCATATACCTATCGGCAGCGATGTAAAGTGGTTTATTATTATTGCAAGGCCGGATATGCCGCCCGGCGCAAACTCTCCGCTTGATGCAAAGCTGTATATACCGGCAGCATAGAGTATACCGCCAATAATATCGTAGAGCAGATCCTTAGCAAGCTCTTTCAGCTTTAATTTGCGTTCAGCACTCATAAAACGATCCTCCTTCGCCGCGCCGATCAGCTTTGTTTTGGGGCCATTTTGGCCCGCAAAGCACAACGGCTCGATTGTATCACCATCGTCAAAGGCTTGACAAGTAGGCAATATGCAAAATAATAATTTTTTTGCTTGCAAAAGAATGTATGCCGTGCTAAAATAGCACTGTTTGAATGAAAACGCTACGCTACCGTCGGTAAGGAGGTGTAATGCATGGGTAAGTACTGCGAAATATGCAAAAAGGGTGTTATGAGCGGCAATCTGGTAAGCCATTCCAACAGGAAGACCAGGACCGCATGGGCTCCCAACATTCAGACCGTTCACGCGGTGGTAAACGGCACTGTGCGCAAGGTGAATGTCTGCACTCGCTGCCTTCGTTCCGGCAAGGTTGAGCGCAGCTTCTGATAATAGCGATTCTGTGCATATGCGCGGCTTTGTTAGCAAGGCTGCGCTTTTTTAATTAAGCCATATCCATCCATGACAAATTTAGCTTTGCATCTAAACTTAAAACGGGCGCAAGCTATTAGTGGGCAATGTGAAGGAGGCGGCACGATGAAATTCAATTACGATGAAAGCTATCTGCCTCTTAAAAAGAACCTGAAGGGCAAGCCTTCACACGCTGAGGCTTCTGGAAAGGACAAGGCCAGGCGTCGTGCCGGACATGCACGCGCTGAGGCCGATGAGCAAACAGGCATATAGCCCAAGCTGCCGGATTTGATATTTTGATATACTATCATTAACCGGCAGCAAAGTATCGAAAAAGTGGCGAATAGCCACTTTTTCGATATTCCCAGGAGCCATGCATTAAGCCTGGCTCCGACAATCCTGTTTTTACTTCACGACAAGCTCGCCGTTTACGCAATCCACGGTATACACCGTGCCCGGCTCTGGATCTGTCTCGATTATCTTGCGGGCAAGCAGCGTCTCAAGCTTGGACTGCAACAGCCTCTTGAGCGGCCTTGCACCGTAATGCGGATCGTAGCCGGCATCGGCAATATAATGCTTTGCGGCGTCCGTAAGCACAACGTCCAGCCGGCGCTCGGCAAGGCGCTTGCGTATATCCTTGAGCATAAGCTCTGTAATGGCAAATATCTCCTGCTTATCAAGCGGCTTATAGAACACTATATCGTCTATCCTGTTGAGGAACTCGGGGCGGAAGCTCTGTTTGAGCAGATTGCTGACCTGCTTCTTGGCTTCGTCCGTTATCTTGCCGTCAACTATGCCCTCCAGTATATACTGGCTGCCAAGGTTGCTGGTCATTACTATAACGGTGTTCTTAAAGTCCACCGTGCGGCCCTGCGAATCGGTCATACGGCCATCGTCAAGCACCTGCAAAAGCACGTTGAACACGTCCGGATGAGCCTTTTCTATTTCATCGAACAGCACCACGCAGTAAGGCTTCCTGCGCACAGCCTCGGTAAGCTGGCCGCCCTCGTCATAACCAACGTAGCCCGGAGGTGCGCCTATCAGACGGGCGACGGAGTATTTCTCCATATATTCGCTCATATCTATGCGCACCATGTTGTTTTCATCGTCAAACAGCGCCTCGGCAAGGGCTTTGGCAAGCTCCGTCTTGCCTACGCCCGTGGGGCCAAGGAAAAGGAAGCTGCCTATAGGCTTTGACGGGTCCTTAAGGCCTGCCCTTGTGCGCAGTATGGCGTTGGACACCGTGGTAACGGCTTCGTCCTGGCCTATAACGCGCTGATGCAGAATGTCCTCAAGCCTTAAAAGCTTCTCCCTTTCGCCCTCCATAAGCCTTGAAACCGGTATGCCGGTCCAACGGCCTACTATGCGTGCTATCTCATCCTCCGTCACCCTGTCCCTGAGCAGGCCGCTCGCCTTGCGCTCCTCCATCTCCTTTTCGGCATGCTCAAGCTCTTCCTTAAGCTTGGGGAGCTTGCCGTATTTCAGCTCCGCAGCCTTGTTAAGGTCGTAGTCTCGCTCGGCGCGCTCCATCTGGGCGTTAAGCTCCTCTATCTCGCCGCGGATGCGCTGCACGTTCTTTATGGAGTCCTTCTCCTTTTCCCACTTGGCCTTCAGCTTGTTGAACTGCTCGCGGTCATCGGCAATGGTTTTCTGTATCTCCTTAAGATGCTCCTCGCTGAGCTTGTCGGATTCCTTTTTAAGTGCAGCTTCCTCTATTTCAAGCTGCATAATCTTTCTTGAAAGCTCGTCAAGCTCCGTAGGCATGGAGTCCATCTCTGTCCTTATAAGCGCGCAGGCCTCGTCAACAAGGTCTATGGCCTTATCGGGAAGGAACCTGTCGCTTATATATCTATGCGAAAGCGTAGCCGCCGCTATAAGGGCGCTGTCGTTTATCTTAACGCCATGATACACCTCATACCTTTCCTTAAGCCCGCGCAGTATGGATATGGTATCCTCAACGCTCGGCTCCTCTACCATAACAGGCTGGAACCTTCTTGAAAGCGCGGCGTCCTTTTCTATGTATTTGCGGTATTCGTCAAGCGTGGTAGCGCCTATGCAATGCAGCTCGCCTCGCGCAAGCATCGGCTTGAGCAGATTGCCCGCGTCCATGCTGCCTTCGGTCTTGCCTGCGCCCACTATGGTATGCAGCTCGTCGATGAAGAGTATTATGCCGCCCTCGCTGCGCTTAACCTCCGCAAGCACGGCCTTGAGCCTTTCCTCAAACTCGCCGCGGAACTTGGCACCCGCTATAAGCGCGCCCATGTCAAGCGAGAATATCTTCCTGTCCTTAAGGTTAGCCGGCACGTCGCCGCGCACTATGCGCTGCGCAAGCCCTTCCGCAATGGCGGTCTTGCCTACGCCCGGCTCGCCTATAAGCACGGGGTTGTTCTTTGTCTTTCTTGAAAGTATCCTTATAACGTTCCTGACCTCGTCATCGCGGCCGATGACAGGATCGAGCTTCTGCCTGCGGGCAAGCTCAACAAGGTCCTGAGCGTATTTGTTCAGCGCGTCATATGTCCCCTCCGGATTATCGGTAGTGACCCTCGCGCCGCCGCGGATCTGCTCAAGCGCCTTAAGAAAATCATTCTTGTTTACATTGAAGCGGTTGAATATATCCCGCATGGCATGGTTCGGCATTTCCATTATGCCAAGGAACAGATGCTCAACGGACACATAATCGTCCTTCATATGTATGGCCGTCTCCTCAGCCTTGTTCAGGGCCTTGTCAAGCTCCTGTGTAACGTATATCCTGTCAACTTCGCGGCCTGAACCCGTTACCTGCGGCAGCTTTGCTATAGCCGCGCCCACAGCGCCGGCAAAGCCATCTGCATCGGCGCCCATGCGCTCAAGAAGGCTCTTTATAAGCGAATCCTCCTGCCCAAGCAGAGCGGCTGCAAGGTGCTCCTGATCTACCTGCTGGTTATTATGCGAAACGGCTATGCTCTGCGCGGACTGAACCGCTTCAAGCGACCTTTGAGTAAGCTTGTTCACATTCATAGAAGTTACCTCCTGTGCGAGAACTATTGTTCCCTTTTATTTACGTTTCTATTATAGTCTTCCCTCAAAAATAAGCAACGTCGTCATTGTTATGCTAATTTGAAATAATTGTGAAGCGGAAAAAAGCGGCACGGTTTTTTACTGCTTATTCTAACTTTTTTCCGACAAAGCTAAAAAACATTTAGCCCGTTTGCCTATTGAATAAAAGGCGGATTTAGACGATAATTGAAGCAAGTTTTTTGATTACTTTTGATAGGAGATATACTCATCATGAATGTACTTCAAGAGCGCATCAAGAAAGAGGGCAAGGTTCTGCCCGGCAACATCATCAAGGTCGACGGATTTTTGAACCACCGCGTAGACGTTAAGCTGATGCGGGAAATGGCTAAAGAATTTGGTCGGCTTTTTGATTTGAGCGGAATAACCGCGGTTGTAACAGTCGAGGCGAGCGGCATAGCGCTTGCCACCATATGTGCCGAGGAGTTCGGCGTGCCTATGATATTCGCAAAAAAGGCCAAAAGCGACAACATTGAGGGCGGCCTTTACAGAAGCGAGATATTCTCCTATACTTATAGGAAGAAAGTGACGCTGATAATGAGCAAGCAATGGCTCGGGCCGGCCGACAAGGTGCTTATTATCGACGACTTCCTTGCCAATGGCGAGGCTCTGCATGGGCTTGTTGACATAATTGAGCAGGCCGGCGCTCAGCTTATAGGCGTGGGCGTTGCCGTTGAAAAGGGCTTCCAGCCAGGCGGGGCAAGGCTCAGGAGCGAGGGCGTGAACCTCCACTCGCTTGCAATAATAGAAAGGGCCGATGAAAACGGCATAGTATTCCGTAACAAGGAGTAATTGATGGAAAAAATCATTGTTGTGGACTTTGGCGGCCAGTATAACCAGCTTATCGCGCGCAGGGTGCGCGATTGCGGCGTATACTGCGAGATAGTTCCCCATACTATCGGCATCAGGCAGCTTAAGGCAATGGAACCTTGCGGGCTTATATTCACAGGCGGCCCAAACAGCGTATACGATGAAGCATCGCCTCACATATCAGGCGATATATTCTCGCTCAACGTGCCTATACTCGGAATATGCTACGGCTGCCAGCTTTTGGCATATATGCTTGGCGGCAAGGTATCGCCGGCAGAAAAGGCCTCCGCAAGGGAATACGGCAGGACGGATACGAGCTACCTTCCCGGCTCCGCGTTGTTTGACGCAGGCAGCGGCATAACCTGGATGAGCCACGGCGACTATATAGCCGTCCCTCCGCAGGGCTTCAACATAACCGCCACCACCGCCGCGTGTCCCGTTGCAGCTATGGAATGTAAGGAAAAGCGGCTTTACGGCGTGCAGTTCCATCTTGAGGTCAACCATACCCAAGGCGGTATAGACATGCTCAAGCGCTTCCTTTTTGATGTATGCGGCTGCAAAGGCACATGGAAGATGGATAGCTTTATAGACACTACCGTTGCCGAACTCAGAGAAACAATAGGCAGCAATGGCGTTGTGCTTGGCTTAAGCGGCGGAGTCGATTCCTCCGTTGCAGCGGCTCTGCTTTCAAAGGCAGTCGGCAAGCAGCTCACATGCGTTTTTGTCGATCATGGCCTTATGCGCAAAGACGAAGGCGACATGGTGGAAAGCACATTCACCGGATTATTTGACATGAACTTTGTGCGCATAAACTGCCAGCAGCATTTCTATGATCGCCTAAAGGGCGTAAGCGACCCCGAGCAGAAGCGCAAGATAATAGGCGCCGAGTTTTACAGGGTGTTTTGGGACAGGATACGCCAAAGCTATGGCGACGGTTTTTTTGCCCAAGGCACCATTTATCCAGACCGCATAGAGAGCGGAAAGGGCAGCGCCGCAGTGATAAAGACGCATCACAACCAGGTGAAGCAGCCCGATGACATAAAGTTCTTAGGCACCATAGAGCCGCTCAAGGATCTTTTCAAGGACGAGGTCAGGCGCGTTGGCGAGATGCTCGGCCTGCCGCATGAGCTTGTATGGAGGCAGCCCTTCCCCGGCCCCGGCCTTGGCGTGCGCATTATAGGCGAAATAACGCCGGAAAGGGTGCATATACTTCAGGAGGCGGACGCCGTGCTTCGCGATGAGATGGAGAAATGCGGTTACGACAAGGAAATGAGCCAGTTTTTCGCCGTGCTTCCGGGCGTAAAGACCGTTGGCGTGATGGGCGACGGGCGCACATATGACGAGCTTATCGCAATACGCGCCGTGACCACCGTTGACTTCATGACGGCAGACTGGGCGCACATACCCTACGATATACTCGGCCGCGTCTCCAACCGCATAATAAACGAGGTCCCTCACGTCAACCGCGTGGTCTATGACATCACCTCCAAACCACCAGGAACGGTGGAGTGGGAATGAGAAAAAAGTGAATATGAGAGGCTGAAAAGCCTTGAAAATACTCACTTTTTGAAAATCTCATTTCCTGTTTGATAGCAAAATGATAGCAGATACCAAAGCCATTTTGTTTGTTCTTATTTTGGCGAGCGAATGGTTTGCAGGTTTGCTGTCGCATCCAATCCTATATTGAGAGCGAAAAAGGCTCTGCTGACTTTCTGTAAAAGAAGGTCGGCAGAGCCTTTTGTTATTCTTCGGTGTGTTCCTTGAGGTCGGCAAGAAGCAGGTCACTCAGCTCCTGCGACGGCGTGATCTTGTGCCACTGACCGGAGGTGTCGTATTTCGGATAGGAATAGCGCCAGCGGTCGTATTCTTCTTTGGTAATCTCCCCCGCTTTCAGCTTGGCGGCAAGCGCGCCCCACGCGGAAAGCATCCTGTGAAGCTCCGCTGCGTCGCGTCCTTTGTGGATATGAACGCGCAGATGCACCTCATCCTCACACTCGCAGACCTCAAGACCGTAGCGGTCTTCCAGCGTGAACAGCGTGTGCATCAGTCCAATATAGGAGTCAATGTCCGGTACGTCCAGCGCCTTGGGCGAAACGTCAAGCACCTGCGCCAGCGCAGCGGTCACGTCCGCTTTGGGTGTTCTGGAACCATTCTCGTACTGCGCAAGGCGGACATCTGCGGATTTTTCCGGAAAACCCAGCGCCATGCCAAGGTATTTCTGCGTCATGCCCCGCATCGTGCGGAAAAAGTGGATGCGTTCACCAATCGCCATAATAGCCATCTCCTGTGTCGGTTGTCTTTGATAATGAGTATAGCAGATATGTTTAATTTGTCAAGAAGAATATAAACAAATTTATTTAATATTCTCTTACAAACCAGCTTGACTTAAACTAATATGTATAGTACAATATCTGCAAGCTAAGCATTTTAGCTTAATTCATAGAAATTTTACAATTAGGATAGTCAACAAATGCAGAAAAAATGTCCGTTGTAAGGTGAGAGGGGGGTGAAATCCAAAAGAGCCAAACTGAATGACCGTCCAAGGGATACTTTCTCCGGGGAAGCAGGCGATGAAATGAGCGTGCCAAGGAGAAAAGAAAACGGCACAGCGCCGAAAAGGGTTGCCTGTCAGAGTCCTGCGGATAGAACGGCGAAGCAATCAACAACAAATCAGGAAAGGAAGGTGTTTTGCCTATGGCAGGAGAAATTTTTATGAGAGTAAATGAAGTTGCGAAAGAGCTTGGCGTATCGGTTCCGTATGCGTACAAGCTCATTCGTGAGCTGAACGAAGAGCTGCGAAAGACCGGCTGCATCACCATTGCAGGCAGGATCGACCGCAAGTTCTTCCATGAGAAGTTCTACGGGACGAGAGAACAGCGAGAAAGGAAGGAATCGAATGGCGGCATTTAAGGACAAGAAAAACGGCTCATGGTATGTGCAGTTTCGCTATACCGACTGGCGCGGTGAGCGCCAGCAGAAATTGAAGCGCGGTTTTGCGACCAAGAAAGAGGCTCAGGCATGGGAACGCGAGTTCCTGATGCAGAAGCAGGCTGACATCAATATGAGCTTCGAAAGCTTTGTAGCGCTCTACGAAAAGGACGTCAAACCCAAGTTGAAGCTCAACACATGGCTCAGCAAGGAGCATATCATCCGCACAAAGATTCTGCCGTATTTCAAAAAGCGCAAGCTCTCGGAAATCACCGCCCGTGATGTGATCGACTGGCAGAACGAGATACGGCAGCACACCAAGTCAAGCGGCGAAAGCTATTCCCCGGACTATCTCAAGAACGTCCATACCCAACTGAGCTGTATTTTCAACCACGCCATCAAGTATTACGGCTTGCAGATCAATCCTGCTGCAAAGGCCGGGAATATGGGCAGCGAGCAGCCGAAGGAAATGCTGTTCTGGACGAAGGAAGAATACCTCAAATTCATCGACGCCATGATGGACAAGCCCATGCTGTACTACGCTTTTGAAATTCTGTACTGGTGCGGTATCCGCGAGGGCGAGCTGCTGGCACTGACGCCTGCGGACTTCGATTTTGAGAAGAAAACGCTCCGCATCAATAAATCCTATCAGCGCTTACAGGGCAAGGACGTTATCACCACGCCGAAAACGAAGAAAAGCAACCGCGTGATCCAGATGCCGGACTTTCTCTGTGATGAGATACAGGACTATTTCAAGCAGCTTTACGGACTGGAATCGGACAGCCGTATTTTTCCTCTGTCCAAATATGCTTTAAAGCGCGGGATGGCGTTTGGGTGCAAGGCGTCTGGTGTCAAGGTCATTAGAATCCACGATTTGAGACACAGCCACGTTTCTTTACTTATCAACATGGGCTATTCCGCCGTTGCCATCGGCAATCGTGTGGGACACGAAAGTGTGGAGATCACCTATCGGTACGCGCATCTGTTCCCAACTGTGCAGAAGGAAATGGCAGATAAATTGAACGTCGAAAGGAGCAATTAAAATGTCACTGAAAAACCGAGACAATCACAACCGTTGGCGCAGCAAGACGGTTGCCTTCCGGGTATCGCCGGAGGAAGACGCGCAAATCGAAACCTTCGTCAAGCTCTCCGGGCTGACCAAACAGGACTACATCACCCGCCGCCTGACTTGCAAGGACGTGGTAGTACAGGGCAATCCGCGAGTTTACAAGGCGCTGCGCGACCAGCTTGCCGCCGTGCTGGACGAGCTGCGGCGCATTGAGACGGGCGGCAGCGTGAGTGACGAGCTGTTGGATGTGATTGAAATGATTGCCGCCATCATGGACGGCATGAAGGAGGAAAATGCCTATGGAGAATGAACTCTGCAAAAAGAAAACGACCGCCCCGGACACATCTGTTGGCGCAGATGATGGGCAGCCGCTTCACAATTCAACTGAGAACAGTATATCCGCTTTTGAAGAAGAAATCAACGGTGATTTTCAAAACAGCTCGGAAAGTCTGGACGAAATCTATCGCAGGATGCAGCGGTTGACCGATCCGCATTACCTGCACACGATCTCCATGACCGAGCTGTACCAGACCGCATATCAGAGCAGACCGCCGATTATCGACGGCTTGCTCTACGCGGGTGCGTACATCCTTGCAGGCGCGCCGAAAATCGGCAAGTCGTTTTTAGTGGCGCAGATTGCCTACCATGTCAGCACCGGTGAGGCGCTGTGGGGCTGCGAAGTTCATCCCGGTACGGTGCTGTACCTCGCTTTGGAGGATGATTTTCAGCGCATCCAGAGCCGGATGTTCATGATGTACGGTCTCAACGACACCGACCGACTGCACTTTGCAACTGCGGCGGGCAAGATCGGAAACGGGCTGGACGAGCAGCTTGAGAATTTCGTGCGCGAGCATCCCGACACCAGCCTCATTATCATTGACACCATGCAGAAAATCCGGGAGGTCGGCGGCGAGGCATACAGCTACGCCAGCGACTATGAGATCATCGGTCGGCTCAAGCAGTTTGCCGAAAAGCACTGTATTTGCGTTCTGACCGTTCATCACACGCGCAAGCAGCCCGCCGGTGACAGCTTTGAAATGATCTCCGGTACAACAGGATTGCTCGGCTGTGCGGACGGGTCGCTTCTCATGCAGAAGAAAAAGCGCACGGCATTGGAGGCAACCATCGACGTCGTGGGGCGCGACCAGCAGGATCAGATTCTCTATCTGAAAAAGGATGCCGACACGCAGATCTGGAATCTTGAAAAGGTAGAAAACGAGCTGCACAAAGAGCCGCCCGATCATGTTCTGGAATCCGTTTCAAGGCTGGTGTCCGCAGATCAACCGGTATGGACAGGCTCGCCCTCCGAGCTTGCCGGTGCCGTCCATGCCGGCATGGCGGCTAATGCGCTGAGCAAGTATCTGAATGTGAAGTCTGGCAGACTGTTGGATGAATACCACGTCCGCTATGAGAACAAAGTCCGGCACGAAGGGCGGCGTATCACGCTGACCTTCATAGCCGAAAACGAATAATCCGCGCGACGGCTGCGACGGTTGCAACGGTAAATCTGATACCGTCAGAACAACCGTCGCAATCGTTGCGACCGTCGCGGAGAAAGGCCGGCAGCACGACCTTCCGCTTTCCCCGTCCCCATCGAAAAAATCCGCAGAGTTTGAGATGGATGTGGGCAGAAGATTATGCGCAGCGGACACCTGCAAATAAGCTGCTGACCACGCCGGTTTTTGCGGTTTGTATCCACACTGCAAGCCGCAAAACCGGCAGAGGCTTCCGCAGAAGCCGCATACCCCCTCGGAGAGCCCACGATACTTTGCAGCCGCAGGATGAAAGTATCATAGTGAGTTATTACACTTCCGCAGAAGTGTTCCCCCCGCAACCTACGTTTTCAAAAATCTTAATTCAGGAGGTATTTTGCCTATGGCAAGAGGCGACGGTATTGACCGTACCAGCGCAAGAAACGCAAAGATGACAGCCGCCAAAGTGGGCAACGCACAGGCCCACAATGAGCGGCAGAAAGAAAGTTATGTAAATCAAGATATAGTCCCAGAGAGAACGGAAAAGAATGTCCACTTCAAATCTCCCACAGGGGACTATATGGGAATGTTCAATCAGATGGTAGAATCCGGTGCAATCTCCACCCGTGGTCTGAAAGCGGATGCGGAGAAATTCGGAGAGCTGGTGTTCGATGTGAACTCTGCCTATTTCTACAACCACGGTGGCTATGACTTCGCCAAGCAGTTCTACGCAGATGCCTACAAGGCCGCTGTGGACATCGTAGGCGGTGAGCAGTATATCCTCTCGGCGGTAATGCACGCCGATGAACGGAACCGGGCCATGTCTGAGAAGCTGGGAGAAGATGTCTACCACTATCATCTTCATGTGGTCTACGTCCCGGTGGTAG
>OIZL01000951.1_pt1 | contig 17928 bp, 28 predicted proteins | sample 1588541 | NCBI WGS metagenome assembly OIZL01 (sample SAMN03283285) | human gut metagenome | biome: human-associated habitat; material: feces | host: Homo sapiens | place: Peru | collected 2012 | reverse complement strand
CGCTGATGGTGCTTGACGCCACCACCGGCCAGACCATCACGGTCGCGGAGCTGGACGTCGATAAGCGCGCCGTCGCAGTCGGCAGCGGCAGCGTGACCGCAAAAGCCGGTTAAGGAAAGGAGGCTGCAAAATGTCAGCAGACCTGCGACTTACTTACATGATGGTTGATCTCGGCATCCTGCAATGCGCTGATCAACAGAAACTTTATATGCGCGGCCTGCTGACCGCAGCCGACGCTTTCCTGCGCCGCCGCGGCGTCACGCTGGATGATAACAGCGATGAAGACGACCTGCTTGTCGGCTCTGTCGCCGCGTGGATGTACCGCGCGCGCGGCAGCACCGACCGGGCGTCGCTGCCGAAGAATCTGGACGTGATCATCAAGGACCGCATCTGCCATGGAAAGATGGGAGGCGCGCCGTGATCTATGACAAGATTTTGACCATCTGCACGCTGCGTCCCGGGCGCTCGCCCGCCGTGCGCAAGCTGGAAGAGGTCAGCTCGCATTTCTACTGCGAGCGCACCGTCTACGCCTCTCGGTACTATGCCGGGAAGCAGGCGGGCAGCAAGCTGGTGCGGATGGTGACGCTGCCGCGCAGCATTTACGACGCACCGATCGAGGCAGACCAGTACTGCATCCTGGAGGACGGCAACGTCTACCGCATCGACCAGGCGCAGCGCGATCTCGACCCCGACGGGCTGCCCGCGACGACGCTCAGCCTCGCTGAGCCGGAGGGAAAGTATGAGCTATACAAAGATCGAGACGGTGCTTAAAACCGTGCTGCCGGACGCTGTGTACAAGGTGCAAGCGCCGGAGACGGCGGAGGACGGCTCGCCGCTGCTGCGCTATCTCGTCTGGACGCCGACCGGGCAGCGGTTTTTTAACGCCGAGGGCTCGCCGTTTGCCACGACGTATCAGGCGGTGGTGACGGTGGCGACCCAGACGGAGGACGACGACCTGCCGGCGCAGGTGATCACGGCGCTCGGCACGGCGCACATCCCGATGCAGCCGTTGGAGCACTCCTACGACCCTGACACCGCCACGTACTACACGGACATCCCCTGCGAGGTGATCTGATGGCAGAGGTCGCGACCGATGGTCTGCGTGAGGCAATCCGGCAGCTTGAAAAGGCGGACCTATATAGCGATGAAAACATCAAGGCAATGCTGAATGCCGGGGCAGAGATCATGATGCGCGATGTAAAGTCTGCCTTCGTTCAGAGTGGGCACAATCGACCGGGCGTCGATCGCCGGACGGGAGAAACATTCCGCCACATCACACGCAGCCGCACCGTAAAGCGTGACAAAAACGGCATTCCCTATATGCAGGTCACGCTCAACGGCAAGGATAGCCGCGGGCAGCGCTACGGCACGAAAGCGTTCGTCCTCAACTACGGCCGCCGGAAGGGCGGCAAGATCGCGGCGGACTATTACTGGTCCACCGCAACCAAAAACGCATGGAAAACCGCCAACGACGCCATGAGCGACGTGGCGGCTCAAAAACTGAAAGGAGAATGAAATGCCTCAGTTTGATCTCAGGTATCTGCAAGTAGCAGAATACAAGAAGAAGAGCGCGGGCGTGACGGAGTACGGCGCCGCCGTCTCGATGGGCGACGCGATGACCGTCTCGCTCGAAATGCGCTTTGCCGAGGGGCGCGTCTACGCCGAGTCCGTCCTCGCTGAATACATGAAGAAAGCCACGGGCGGCACGGCATCCGCGGGTGTCAAGTACATCCCCATCGCCGCGCAGAAACTCATGTTCCGCGCTTACGAGAAGCAGCGCACCGTATCCAGCGCCACCGTCAAGAGTATCACCTTTGGCAAAAGCTCCACGGGGCAGTACGTCGGTTGGAGCTTCTATATGCCGGATATGATCGACGGCGTTGAGAAATTCACGGCGGTCTTTGTCCGCAAGGTGCTCTTTGGTCCGCCCTCCACCAACGGGCAGACGCTGGGCGAAAACATTACCTTCCAGACGCCGACCACGACGGGCGAGTTCCTCGTGGACGAGCTCGGCGACCTGCTGGAGGTGGCGACGCTCGACACCGAGGCGGATGCAAAGGCGTGGTGTGACGCGGTATTCACCACCGCGCCCACGGCGGTTACGGAGGGCGGCTGATGGATATGCGTCTGAAGGAGCTGGCGATCTGTCTGGACGGTCAGCGCTACGTCCTGCTCTGCAACATGAACGTCCTTGCGGAGCTGCAGGAGGCGTGTGGCGGGCTTGGCTCGCTGCTGGAAAGCAAGATGGGGCTGCGCAGCTTCAACCGCCTCCTCGCCGCCATGGTCAACGAGGCGGCGGATGCCGCCGGGCTTGACGTCCGCTACACCGACAAGGAGATCGGGCGCAAGCTGGGCTGGAAGGATTTCCAGCGCTACAAGGACGATGTTTTTGCGCTGTTCATCGCCGCGATCTCCGACGAGGGCGGCGAGAACACCGAACAGCCTGCGGAGGGAAACGAAAAAAACGCACAGACCAGCGAAGTCGCAGCGACGGACTGAATTTTGCCTGGTATCTAAATATTTGGATCAATGTCCTGAAAAACGATGAAACCGTTTTCTGGCGGACAATGACGCCGGCGCGGTGCATGGCTTTATATCGCGAGTATTTCAAACTCGCAGCACCGCCCCGGCGTCATTTTGATGCTGCACCCACGGAGCAGCCCGCCGGAACGTCGTTATATGAGTACCTGATGGGAGGTGGGTAAATGCCGACGGCAAGCATTAAAACCAATATCAAGCTGGACGGCGAAAAGGAGTACAAGGCTGCGGTCGGTGAGATCAACACCGCGCTGGGTACGCTGGACAGCAAGCTGAAGCTGCTGAAAAACACCTATGCCGAAAACAAGGACAATGTCGAGGGCTTGACGAAGATCAACGAGACCCTCAACGAGAAGATCCTCACCCAAAAGGAGAAGATCTCCGCGTTGGAGGACGCGCTGAAAAACGCCGCACAGGAGTACGGCGAATCTGACGCCCGCACGCAGAAGTGGCAGCAGCAGCTCAACAAGGCAAACTCCACTCTCATCGACATGGAGCGCGAGCTGCGCGACAACACCGACGCCCTCAAGGACGCCGGCGTGGAGGCGGACAATTTCTCCGGCGGCATTGAGGAGCTGAACGAGCTGGCGGGCACATCTGTTGACGAGCTGGGCGATGCCGCAAAAGCAGCGGAGGATTTCGGCAAGGCGACGGATGACAGCAAAAAGAAGTCGGACGGCTTTGGCGGTGCGGTCGAAAACCTCGCCGGTGACCTTGGGATCAAAATCCCACCTGCTGCGCAGAAAGCTATCACCAAGCTGGGTGGTGTCGGCACGGCGGCGGGCGCGGTCACCGTGACCGTGGCGGCGCTGGGCGCGGCTGTCGTGGCTGCGGAAAAAAAGCTCATCAGTATGACGAAGGAGTCGGCGGCGTTTGCTGATAATATCCTGACTATGTCCATGACGACCGGGCTGTCCACGGGGCAGCTTCAGGAGTTTTCCTACGCCGCCGAGTTGATCGACGTGTCCATTGATGCGCTGCAAACCTCGCTGACCAAGCTCACCAACAATATGCAGAACGCCATGAACGGCACGGGCGATGCAAAAAAAGCATTTGACCGGCTGGGCGTCTCTGTGACCGATGCAAACGGCAATATGCGCCGTGCCAACGATGTTTTTTACGATGCGATCGATGCCCTCGGTGATGTCCAAAACGCGACGGAGCGAGACGCGCTCGCTATGGACATTTTCGGGCGCTCGGCGCAGGACCTCAACCCCCTGATCATTCAGGGCAGCGACACGCTGCGCGAGTACGCTGACGAGGCGCACAATATGGGGTATGTACTCGGCAATGAAGCTCTGAATGCCCTCGGTGCAGTAGACGACAGCGTTCAGCGCTTACAGACAACGCAAGACGCTGTTAAAAATAAACTGTCTGCGGAGTTTGCTCCATATTTAACGAGCTTCTACGAGGATACGCAAACGATGATAGAGACACTTGGGGACGCGCTGGAGGATTCCGGGATCGTTACATCTTTCGGTATTTTACTCGAGGAATTTGGCGCGCTCCAGCCTGCTGGCGCTACGCTGGCAAGCGATGTGTTCCCTCTTATCGCCGATGCGCTTGATGGCTTTGCGTATACGATTGCATCGATCAAAGACGGTATTAGCTGGATCAAGGGCGAAGAGACGACAGCCGTTTCGGATCTTGAAGCAATGTGGCAGCAGGCTGCAATCGATAAGCACAACAGAGAAATAGAGTCGCGGCGTAATAGCAGCGGCTACGGAGGCTTTGGCAGCCAATATGCCGGAGTGTCAGAAACGGTTAAAAACTCAGCTGGGACGCGGGGGTCGCTTTCAGATTTTCTCGATACGGCGACGAGTATCGGAAAATACGCAAAAACGTCGGATGCGGCAGCGGCATCGCAATATCGTGAGTATCTGAAGGATAACACCAGCTTTTTGAGTTTCGATGTTTGGAAAAAACAGCGGGGCTACAACGCTGCCGGCACGGACTACTGGTACGGCGGGCGGACGCTCATCGGCGAGAACGGTCCTGAGATGGCGATCCTCCCGCAGGGCACGCGCATCCTCACCGCACAGGAGAGCCGTCAGGCAGGCGGCGGCGACACCTACAACATCACCATCCCCGCCAGCAGCATCAAGGAGTTTGAGGACATTATCCGCATCGTGAAAAATCGCCGCAGAGTGAGCAGAATGGAGGGAGAACTGTGAGCGGATACCTCGACGTATTTTATGGGATTCATTACGGCGTAAGCTCCGATTATCCGAATGAAACCGAAGAAAACGGAGGTTCCGGCCCGGGGCTGTATTATGTGCTGTCCGCGGCTGACTATGCGTCCGTAAAGTTCAAAAATATCACAGAGTTTTCGATTTTCGTGTTCATGCAGTTCAGCGACGCAGACTCAAGTTACCGCGAAAGCGTGGCAGCCTTAACCGCAACGGTATCGGAAATGGTCGGCTATGCACAACTGCCGGAGCGTAAAGCTCTGAGCGGAGGCACTGTGCAGCTCAATCCGAATGACGCGGAGGCATATGCGCAAGTGTTCTCCAGCAGCTCGCCAAATGCGGATGCGCTGAAACTGCTCCGCTTCGGCGCGCTGGTCTCTGCCGCTGAGACAAACTGGCGCGCAGTGGACTGGAACGGAAACGCCGTGCCGCCGTATGCCAGAGTTTTTTACAGCGACGATTCTGGCGTACTCACTGTCAAAGACCCGGAGATCGTATCCAGCCAAAACGGTGAGATCGCTAACCTGCGTAAAACGCGTATTTGCTTTGCGCTGACGCACAGCATCTCGACGATCGAGCGTGTGACGGCATCCCAGGTGTCTTTTGAATGGACGGACAGCGGCAACACCGTGCACACAATCCCATGCACGATCATCTCCTCCGACCCGGACGCGATCGTTGTTGAATTTAACACCAGCGAGCTGCCCGTTGGGCAGCAAATCAAATGGCGGCTGGCGGTGTACACGACGGCGAACTATTCCTCCGAGCCGGTCTACTCGGACTATATTGTCAGCGAGTCCGTCGCGGCTACGATCTCGGTCAGCCCTTCGGGCGGCTATGTATCGCCTACGGAGAGCAACATCTTTTCGTGGAGTGTCGATCAGGCGGGCGCAGTCCCACAGACCAAGGCGGAGCTGAAATGGCGATCTGGCACATCTGGCACGTTTCAGACGATCACGATCAACGGCGCTACGCAGTCGTACACCTTTCCGGCGAACACATTCCCAAAGGGCACGATCCAGTGGTCCGTCAAAGTGTACACAGAGCTTGGTGCGACCATCTCCTCCGGCATTATCAGCCTATATACGCAAGAGCCTGGCGCTGCGGTCGAAGCGCTCGAGCCGAACGGGACAGTCATCGAGTCCACGTCTCCGATCCTCTTCCGCTGGTCACATATCATCGAAACCGGCACGGCGCAGACCAAGGCGGAGCTGCAATGGTCCGCCGACAAAAGCACATGGACGGCGCTTGCCACGATCACAGGTTCAGCGAAGAGCTGGACCGCCCCGGCGAATACCTTCACCGCGGGTACGCGCTACTGGCGCGTGCGCACCTACAACTCCGACAACGTTGCCAGCGCGTGGAGCGATGCGGCGACCTTCATCTGCGTGGGCGCGCCTGCCGCGCCGGTGGTCGTCATTCAGGAGCTTTCGCCCCGCCCGAAAATCTCGTGGCAGGTCGAGGGGCAGCAGGCGTATCAGGTGGAGCTGGTCGGCATCTATTCCGACGGCACGCACTTCGGGACGGATAAGCAGTGGCAGTCTCCGCTGTATCTGGCGGACGGCGACTACACCGTGCGCGTCCGGGTGCAGAACGAGTACGGCTTCTGGTCCGCCTGGGGCGCCGCGCCGCTCCAGATCATCAATACCCCCGGCAGCGCCATCACGCTGACCGCCGAAACTGGGCGCGAGGTGACGCTCGCATGGGCGGCGAGCGGCTTTGACTACTACATCGTCTACCGCGACGGTACAGCCATCGCCAGAACGACGGAGCCGCTCTACACAGACCGTACGTCCATCGGACAGGTCAAGTATCAGGTGCGCGGCTGCTACGCCACCAGCGCCAACTACAGCCTGTCAGACGTCGTCACGGTGACGGTCGGCACGCCGAGCGTCTGCCTTTACGATCTGGACGCCGGAAAGTGGGTGGATCTCCGCTATGACGCAAGCGCGCACCGCTCCACGGCGTACTCGCTGGCGCGGGACATCCAGTATATGCAGCTCTCCGGGCGGACGTACCCCGTGGCGGAGCGGAGCGAATTTGTGCAGCGCTCGCTGCGTGTCGCCTGCGTCTGCTTCACCGCCGACGACCGGGCGCGGATGCTCTCCATGTTGGGGCATCTGGTGTGCGTCAAAACGCCGGAGGGCAATATGGTCACCGGCTATATCGCAAACCTCTCGGAGACTTCGGACGTTTTTTTCTCGACCTACGGCTTCGATGTGGCGCAGGCGGATGCAAAGGAGGAGATCGACATTGACGAGGCGTGATGTTTCGTACCGCGTGAACGTCCTGCGGGGCGGCGCGGAGCTGGCGCGGCTGGAATGGGAGAGCGGCGACGCGCCGAATGTGTACGCCGACCGCGATTCCGAGATCAAGATGAGCTTCTCTGGGCGCTTCCGCGTCCCTGACGGCGTAAATTTGCTCACAGACGAGATACAGCCCGTCATGGTCGTAAACGGCGCAGAGACGCCGCTGGGCGTGTTCCTAACGGCAACGCACAGCCAAGTCGCAGACCGATACCGCGTGCTGACACAAATCGAGGCGTATGACCGCTGCTGGCGGCTGCAAAATATGCGCACGGAAAATATCCTGCATCTCGCCGCCGGGACGGCGTATTTGACCGTTGTGCAGCAGCTCATGACGGCGGCGGGGATCAAACTGATCCTCGCTACGCCGTCGGACGCGGTGCTTGCCAGCGACCGCGAGGACTGGGACATCGGCACGACGTATCTGACGATCATCAATCAGCTTTTGGGCGAGATCAATTACAGCGACGTGTGGTTCGACGGGCGCGGGCTGGCGCACCTGACGCCGTACAAGACGCCGAGTGCCGACCACATCGACCACGCTTACAGTGCGAGCGATCTGCGCGGCGCAGAGCCGATCTCGCCCGACCGCAGCGACGAGGCGGACTATTTCGACGCGCCGAACGTGTTTGTCCGCATCTGCTCCAATCCCGATCTGCCCGCCGACATGGTCGCTACCTCTGTCAACGAATCGCCGACGTCCAGCATCTCCACCTTCCGGCGCGGAATGCGCATTGTGGACGTGCAGCAACTCGACAACATTGCCAGCCAGGATGAGCTTCAGGCTGCGGCGGACCGGGCGCGGAACGAGTCGATGCTGTCGGCGCGCACGATCAGCTTTTCTACGCTCAACGAGCCGGGGCACGGCATCGGCGATACGATCTCTATCGACGACCCGCTGCTCTCCGGCATCTACGAGGAGACGGGCTGGACGCTCAGCATGGCGACCGGGCAGCTCATGCAGCATACGGCAAAAAGGACGGTGATCGCATGATGGAGCTCTTCGGCACAGCAAAAGCCGCGCCCAGCTCTGGGCAGATCGGGCTTGCGACGGTGGGCGCGAAGTATACCGACGGCGTCAGCCTGATCTTTCCCGGTCAGACGGCGGCGACGGCAAAGCATTATAAGTGCAACACAGCGGTCACGCTGGCTGCCGGTGACCGGGTGCTCATCGCCCGCGTCAGCGGCAGCGTGGTCGTGATCTGCAAGATCGGAAACCCGGCATAAGCGTCAAATTTCCCAACGTTGGGAAATTTGGCAGATGTTTTGTTGGCATCAACAAAACATCCCGGCAAGACATAGCAAAGGAGGACGGCATGAGCTTAAAAATCATGCAGGGCGACCAGTACGCCATCGTATTTACCGGCTCACAGGACGGCAAGCCGCTGGACATGACCACGATCGACGAGATCGAATTTACAGTGGACAGGCTGCGCAAGACGTACCCCGGGGATGTGACGCAGGATGCGGACGGCAATTTTCTCTTCCCCCTCACGCAGGAAGAGACGTTTGCTATTCAGCGCTCGTCGCAGCACGTCCAGATCCGTGTAAAATTCAAGGGCGGGGCGACGCCGACCGTGATCGGCGTTGACGTTGGGGACATCAGCGTCACTGACAGCATCAGCAAGGTGGTGCTGTGATGGCGATCCATTTTGACATCGGCAGAAAACCCGCAGAGCTTCGCTTTGACATCCGCGGAAAGCCTGCCTTGGCATTTGCCGTCGATCAGACGCGCATCATCTTTTCCGGCAGCGCGCCGTACGAGGGAGACTATATCGTGATCCCCAAGGCTGACGCCGCGACGGTGCTGCCGACCAAAGACAAGACGATGCAGGACGACGTCACTGTGCAAAAAATACCGTATTACGAGACGGCGAACCCCACGGGCGACACCGTCTACATTGCTTCGGAGGTGTAAATCATGGGAAAAAATAAAATCATCTACGGCGGGCAGGTGCTTATCGACCTGACCGCTGACACGGTCGAGCCGGGCAAAGTGCTGCTGGGCTACAAATACCACGGACCTGACGGCGAGGTGCACTCCGGCTCTTGTACCTTTGACCTGGACACCTCTGGGGCGACCGTCAAGGCGTCGGAGATCCTCATCGGCAAGACGGCGGGTGCGCGCGGCGCGATGATCACCGGCGAGATGCCCAACAACGGTGCGGTCGCCGCGAAGATCTCCACGGTCAGCGGCGAGTACATCGTCCCACTGGGCTATCATGACGGCAGCGGCAAGTGCGTCATCGACCCCACAGAGGCGGCAAAGATCATCGCCGCGAATATTAAAAAGGGCGTGACCATCCTCGGCGTAGAGGGCACATACGGCGGCGAGGCAGTGAGCGTCCAGACTAAGACCGTCGATCCTCTGACGACGGCACAGACCGTCCTCCCCGACGAGGGCTATGACTACCTGTCGCAAGTGAAGGTAAACGCGATCTACTACAACGAGGCGGACAACGCCGCTGGCGGCAAAACCGTCACCATCGGCAAGACGGCGGGTGCGTGATATGGGCAACAGCAAGATCGTCTTTGGTGACAGGACGCTGATCGACCTGAGCGGCGACACCGTCACGCCGCAGGACCTGCGCGTCGGCGTGACGGCCCACAATGCCGCTGGCGAGCAGATCGCGGGGACGCTCGATCCCGGCGGCACGCCCTCTGAGCCGCCAATGGAAGCGGACATAAACTTTTACGATTACGACGGCACGCTGCTCTATGCGTGGACGCTGGACGAGCTGGCGGGCAAGACGGCGTTGCCAGGCCTGCCGACACGCACGGGGCTGATTTGTCAGGGCTGGAACTGGACGCTGGCGGAGATCAAATCGCTCAATCGCAAGGTACAAGTCGGGCTGAACTACATCACGGATGACGGAAAAACAAGGTTGTACATCACCATCCCGGACGTGGTGAGCACAGGGACTATTCCGCTTTGCTTTTTGCAGTCCGTTGCAAACGGCGTTATCGTGGATTGGGGGGACGGCAGCGCGCCACAGACCTTTGCCGGTACGGGCGAGATTCAGACCACGCACCAGTTTACGCCAGGAGATCACATCATCACGCTTGCGGTGGCAGACGGCTGCACGCTGACGCTCGGCAGAAACGCGACCGTGCGTAATGTGCTCGGTCCGTTCGGTCCGGCAAAGCGCGCCGTCATAAGCGTACTCAAACGAGTGGAGATCGGAAAGAACGTCAGCAGTCTCGGCTCACATGGCTTCACACAGTGCGGGCAGCTTAGAACGATCACCGTTCCGACTAGCGTGACCAGTGTAGGCGCAAATACGTTTGAAGCATGTGGTTCGCTCAAGGCATTTGTCGTGCCGAAGGGCTGCACGATCAGCGAGGTATCATCTTTTTACGCAAATTATAGTTTGCAGATGATCTCCATTCCTAGCGGCGTGAAAAAAATCGGCAGATATTTGCTCCGCAACAGCAACTCACTGCCGCATATCACCTTCCCGAATAGTGTCACCGAAATCTTAGGATATGTGATGACAAACTGCCAGAGCATCGACGAAATCATCATCCCCGATACGGTGACGAGCCTATCCGGCTATACCTTCGATACCTGCCTGACGGCACAGAAGCTTGTCATCGGAAGCGGCATCACGACAATTCCGAACAACTTCGCTTCGACCTGCTATTCCCTCATCAGGATAGACTTTCCGGCAGGCATCACGAGCATTGGTGCAAGCGCCTTTGCAAACTGTCAAGGCGTTCTTTGGTACAATTTTACCCACTGCGCCGCTGTGCCGACATTGGCGAACACCAATGCGTTCACCAATATCAACGCAAATTGTAAAATAGAAGTTCCGGCTGCGCTTGTGGACGAATGGAAAGCGGCGACTAACTGGGCGACATATGCGGACCACATCGTGGGTATCGCGCAAGGTGGAGGGAGTGCAAATTAAATGATAATCAGAGAACACTACAAAACGCGCAGTGACGGCGTGGAGCTGTGGCGGACGTATTCGGATGCCGGATACCTCATCCGACAGGTGGAGACCGGCTCGGAATACTCCGAGGCGATCGACGTTGCGGACGCGACGTATACCTACACGGAGGTGGACAAGCTTATTCCAGACGATTTTGACATCGAGACAGCAAGCGTAGAACAATTGCGTGAACGGTTGACAGATACAATGAAAGCGGAAGAGATGTTGCTAGAACTGGGAGAGACTTATGATAACAACTGAAAGATTCCTACAAATAAAAAATGCAATTAAACAAGGACGTGCAGCCGCTAGAGCTGGCGGCATCACGGTCACGGTGGAGCAGAGCGATAAGCTCGGATATGACTGGCACATCTACGCGGTCAATCGAATCGTTGTCAGAAAAGAGTATGTGGCGCAGAAAGAGCCGGTCGGCACGGCGGACAACCCCATCGTGTGGAAGGACGGCGCAACGGCATACCCAAACTTTTGCTACATCAAGGACGGCGTGCGCAAGGTCTGGACGGGTGAAGCGTGGGATATGCCGCAGTGGGACGATGAGCGATTCGTAGAGCTGTAAAAAAACAAAAGGAGATATGAGATGGATGAGATCAACATGGAGCACCGCATGACGCGGGTGGAAAAGCTCAGTGAGGGGAACAAGCGCAGGATCGAGGACCTGGAAAAGGACAACAAGGTGCTGTACGAATTATCATCCTCGGTGATGGTGATGGCAGAGCAGCTCAAGCAGCTCAACACGCGCTTTGAGCAGCTGGACAGCTCGGTGCAGGCTTTGCGGGACAAGCCAGGAAAGGCGTGGGACACGGTGCTCAAAACGGCGCTGACGGCGCTTGTGGGCGGTCTCATCGCGTATGCACTGGTGCGGCTGGGGCTGAAATGATGCTCAGAAACAAGCGCCGCTGGCGCAAGGGGGAGATGGCAAAGACCATCGTGATCTACTGCATCCGCACGCTGACGGGCGTGCTGATCTGGGCGGTCGTGCTCAAGACGCTGTGTGCGGTGCTGGACTGGACGTGCGACCTCAGCGACGTGCTGACCTTTGCCGGGGCGTTCTTCGGCGGAGAGCTGGCGCTGCTGGCATTCAAGAGAGTGTTTGCAAAGGACAAAAATGATGGGGAGGAAAATTGAATGGAACAAATCAAGAAACGGCTGGGGAATCTTTTGAGCGTCAAGTCGCTGGTGACGCTGGTGCTGACGGCGGTGTTCGCGTACATGGCGATCGTCGGGAAGATCAGTCAGGACTTTATGACCATCTATGCGGTCATCATCGCGTTCTACTTCGGCACGCAGAGCCAGAAGATACAGGACGCCATGGACAAGGACGGAGGGACGCAAGAATGATGTGGCTGGGGATCGCGTGCTTTGCCGCAGCCTGTGTGATGCTGTTTCTCCTGATGCGGGGGTGAGGCTATGGTGCAGATCAAAACGCAGCTCGCGCACCGCTCCAACTATGGCGGCAAGCGAGTTCAGAAAATCGAGTGGATCGTGATGCACTACACCGCCAACGACGGCGATTCGGACGAATCAAACGGTCGGTACTTTCAGCAGCCATTGAATCCCGTGGCGAGCGCGCACTACTTTGTGGACGACGATTCGATCACACGGTCCGTGCCGGATGATTATGTGGCGTATCACTGCGGGGCGCGGACGTATAAGCATCCCTATTGCCGGAACGCGAACAGCATCGGCGTGGAGCTGTGCGACGCGAAGCGGGACGGGCGCGTGATGGCGACAAACAGGACCATCGCCAACGCGGCGGAGCTGGTGTACCAGCTTTGCAAGCAGTACAAGATCCCGTATGACCACATCATCCGGCACTATGATGTGATGGGCAAGAAGTGCCCAGCGTACTGGGTCGGGAATGACGGACTGGAAAAATTCCGAAAGCAGGTAGAGGAGGTGGGCGAGGTGGTCGAAAAGAGCTATATGATCGTCGATGGAAAGAAGGTCGAGGTCAACCGCATCCTCAAAAACGGCACGAACTACGTGAAGATCCGCGACGTTGCAAGGGCGCTGGATCTGGAGGTCGGCTTTCAGGGGAATATCGCAACCTTGAGCCATAAAAAGTAAACAACACCCGGCACGCCGGAAAGGAGGGCAGATGCCGAAAGCACGCTTAAAGCTGCCGCAGGAGCTGGAAAACCTGCTGGCAAGTGACTGGGAGCGCGTGCTTGCCGAGGCAACCTTGGGGGCGGAGGACACGACGATCGCGCGGCTGTACATCCTGAAGCAAATGCCGCAGATCGACATCGCGATCGAACTCAATATGGACCGCTCGACCGTATCCCGCAGAGTGGATCGCATCATAACAAGGGCGTGCCGGGTGGCAAAAAAATTAGGTATATAGGCAAAAAGCAAGCCCGTGGAATAATCCACGGGCTTGCTTTTTATCTATTCCGCGTCTCGGGCAAGGATCTCGGCTGCGTTAATGATCTTCTTCGGTGATCGAATTGTGCGATAGGTATTCTTCGATCCATCCGCGGATCAGTTCGTTCGGGGTCGTTCCGTTTGCTTTCGCCGCAGCCTTAAATGTTTCCGCTATCTCCAGTTTTAGTTTACATGAGAGCACAGCCATGTTTTCTGCATCCCACTTGTTGCGAGCGCGCTTCTGTGCAGAAGTTATCATATTTGATTTTTCCTTTCCTTCTTCTTGTTCTTCTTTTTTTCGAGATAACTTTGCCTGTTTTCGCTGTACCACTTTTCCCATTTTTCCGCGTAAACCTTCGGATTATCGTCCCGATACTGGGCGCAAAGCTGCTTCTTGCGTATTTGCAGGCATTCTTCCGAGCAGCACTTTTTCCTCTTTCCATCAAGCAAAAACGGCTTGCCGCAGACAATGCAGGTCGCTGTTGCGATCACTCTTGAATTTATCCTTGCCTCTCGCTTTTCTTTTCCGAAATTGTTGTAAAAATCGTCAATGGCTGCTTCGCTGCGTCGCTCTTTCGCGCAATCCTGGCAAAAACGTTGCAGTCCTCCACAAACGATATACTCCATTCCGCACCGTTCGCAGGTATCGATTGAACCAAGCTCACGCGTTTTACCTTGCCGCTTGCGGCGCTGATACTCTGCGTAGTTTGCTTTCCTGCGTTCGGCGGCGCAGGATTCGCAGTAAAGAGAGCGTGTTCCGTATGTTTCGTAGTTCTTTCCGCATATTTTACAAATCTTCTTCCGAAGAACTTTAGTCGGGATAAGCCTGCACTTTGGGCATCGCGTGTCTTGGGATTGCCCTTCAAAATGCGCACCGCAGGTAGAGCAAATTCTGTCCATTTTTGTTTCCTCCACGCCCCGCGGCAAGAGATTAAAGCGCGTATTCGCGGAGGGTCTTTCCATCAATGAGCACGGAGCGGAGCGTTTCCTCCTCCGCGCTGAACGCGGAAGGCTCGTCGGCGTCCTCGATAGAATCGAGATCGGAAAGCGTGTAATTAAACAGCACGGCATCAGCATCAAACTCGCTATCATTGTCGTGCACGAGGATTGCCGGCTGGCGCTCTGTATTGCCAGATTCAAAGGCAATCGCAGTGCAGGTGTAGAGATCGTATCGCCCGTTGTTGATCGTTTTCTTTTCCATCATAATATCTCCTTCCGGCTTTCGCCTTGCTTTATCTTATGGCTACATTATATACCGTACTGCCGTATATATCAAGCGGGAATTTGCAAAAAAATAAAAAAATAAACGCACACAAATACACATAGGCGCACCTTTGTGCAGCCCAGCATTTCCGCCGGAGGAGTAAGCTGATGGTGGAGCTGAAAGGCTTACTTTATACCAAGGAGGAAAATAGCATGGAATATGCAAGCAATGGAAAGGGCAACCTGGGCGTCACGCTGGGTGCGATCGGCACGGGGCTGGGTGTTCTGAATGGGGGTCTTGGCGGTCTTTTCGGCGGCTGGGGAAACGGGTGCAGCGAAAACACGCCGGTATCCCGGTATGAGCTGGATCGCGAGACGAAGCTCGCGGCGAAGGACAGCGAGATCGCGCTGCTGAAAGCCAACACCTACAACGATCAGAAGATGCTGGAGGTGTATGCGTACATCGACAAGCAGCTCAAGGAAGTGCGTAATGGGCTGGCGGCACAGGCGGTGCACAACCAGAAGACCGAGGACAGCTTTGTGCTGGCGCGGCAGGACATCGCCTGCGTGGAGGAGCGTCTGAACGAGAAGATCAAGATGGAGGCAGAGCGCCGCTGCTGCGCCGACAACGCCGTCGTGACCTACGCGAACGCGACGTTTTACCCGAAGATGGTCGCAGACGTTACCACCGGCACGGGCACAACGCCGCAGTCCCTCTACAACCCGCTTCCCAAGTGCGGCGGGTGCTGCGGCAACTGACACACAAAAGGGGCGGCGAAAGCCGCCCCGCACGAAACGGAGGTAGAGCATGGCGACGATCGACCAGATCATGCGCGCGGTGACGCGCTTTGCGGACAATGAGGTTTTGCCCCGCCTGCCGACCGGCAAGGGCATCGGAGCGGGCATTCTGCTGGCACTCGTGATGGAGGGCGGCAGAGACAAGCTCCTTGCGCTGCGGGAGCATCCTGTGGTGCAGATGATGGGCGTGATGGATGAGAGCGGAAACGTGGATGTGGAAAAGCTGTACAGCGTTGCACGTCCGAAGCTGGACGGGAAAAAGCTGCCGGTCAACATACCCATTATTGGGGAGCTGCGATTTGACGTGAACGACTTGGACAGGCTGTACAGCATGGTGCAGGAGGAATTGTGATGGAAAAGTGCGAATACAAACGCAAGCTCCATGAGCGGCTGCATAAGCTCATCGACGAGCCGATGACGCTCGGACATATCGAGGAGGCGGGCATTATTGCGGGGCTGCTGTGCAGCTTGGACGCGCTGCACAGCGAGCACTCGGAGACCTTTACGGAGGCGGACGCGCGGGCGTGGGTAGAGCGAATGGAAAACGAGGACGGCAGCACGGGCGAGCACTGGACGCAGGAGCAGACGTCGGCGGCGGCGCGGAGCATCGGCGTGGATGCGCAGGCGCTGGGCACGTCGGCGTGGTACGCGGCGATGAACATGATCTACTCGGACTATTGCGCGGTCGCGCGCGAGTACGGCGTGGATCGCCCGGACTACTACGCAAAGATGGCAAGGGCGTTTTTGATGGATCGCGACGGCGGCGGTGCGGAAAAGAAAATCGCGGCGTATTATCGGTGCATCGCGGAAAAATGACGCTCGCTATTGCACCCGTATTGCACCCGATGTCGTTTATCGCTTTTTGTGTTGTATAAACTTCGGAATAAAAAGCGACAAATACTGATGGTATATTGATGATTTTCGGGGAATATGCTACAATACGAGCATATTTTCAAACAAGTCTGCGACGCGCGTATTTGAATGGGGTTCAAGAGGCCGCTGGTTCGAATCCAGTCACTCGGACCAAAAAAGCACCGTAAAACATGTGTTTTACGGTGCTTTTTCTATGCGCTCAGAACTTTTTGAACGTGCTTAAATTGTAAAATACAGGGATGAACTCTAAAAATCTCCGCTATTGCACTCGCTATTGCACTCATTTCAAGAGGCTGTTTTTATATTTTCTGCGCGATATTGGACGACGATTTGACATCCGTGTGCGTGTATTTGTACGTCATGTCGATTTTGGTGTGTCCGATCATGGCGGCTTTGTCGGCGTCTGGCGCGTCCACTTCCTTCATAAGCGTTGCAAAGGTATGACGGCAGCAGTGCGGCACGAGCCTGCGGACGCCCGCAGCGTCCAGGGCAGGGTAGTACCACTCGTTGCGGAATTTCTTCTGCTGAACCTTGCGGCTGCCGTCCTCCGAAAAGATATAGCCGGGCTTGAGCCAGCTCTGCACATACGGCAGGATCTTCGGACTGACGGCGACGATGCGGCTGATGCCAGCCTCCGTCTTTTCGCCGCCGATAAAATAATAGCCCTTGACGATCTCGTCGTAATGCAGATCGGCGTCGCGGAGCTGGAGGAACTCCTCCAGTCGGAAGCCGGTATAGCACAGGATGAGCACCAGCTCGATCTTGGGCACAGTGCCAACCGCCTTTCGCATCTTTTCCAGCTCGTCGGCGGTGAACGGCTCGCGTGGCGCTTGCTTGCCGCCTCCGACGCGCAGCAGCTCGGCGTAGTTACGCGTGACAATGTCGTCACGCATGGCGTAGCGGTACAGCATTGTCCCGAGGGCCTTCATATTCTCCTGCGTACGCCTGCCGCGCGGGCACGCGTCGAGACAGGCTTGCAGCGCGGCGGTCTTGAGGTCGCGCATTTTGCACCACCAGACGGGCTTGTAGTACTTGTACGCGGCGGCATAGCAGTTCATCGTGTCCTTGCTGCGAAGCTGCGAATGGAACTTAAACCACTCCGTATAGAGCTGCTGGAAGGTGGTCTCCGGGTCGATGCCGGGCGGCGTCACGCGAAGCTGCGGGATATACTCCTGCGCTTCGCGTTTTGTTTTAAACCCGCCCTTTTTGCGGGTGCGGCGCTTTTGCTCGCCGCCGGGCATGATCTCATAGCCCAGCGTCACGGCTGCGCACCATGTGCCGTTGGGCAGTTTGTAGACGCTGCCGGTGCTATTGCCGCGATTTTTAGGCTTTGCGCTCACAGATGTTGCACCCCCTGTAGTACCTGCTGCGTGCGCGTCAGCGCGCGGCGAATCCAGCCGACGTCGGGGTTGAGGACGTCGACCAGCAGAGCGATCGCCGCCGCAGCAACGATACAAAGGAGCACGCCGGTCGTGAAGCGGTGCATTCGCAGAGAGACGCGCAGATTTGCATTTTCGTGCTGCAAGCCCTCATTCTTTGCCTTGAGCAGCTCTACCTCCGAGGCGAGCTGCCGGGCTTCCTCGCTCGCCTCGCGGCTTGGCGTGATGATGTCGAAGTAGTCGTCCAGCGACACGCCGGTCTCACGACAAATCGGTCCGGCGGTGTAGACGCCCGGATTTGCGACCTCGCCGCGCAGGAAGC
>OIZL01000949.1_pt1 | contig 18015 bp, 17 predicted proteins | sample 1588541 | NCBI WGS metagenome assembly OIZL01 (sample SAMN03283285) | human gut metagenome | biome: human-associated habitat; material: feces | host: Homo sapiens | place: Peru | collected 2012 | reverse complement strand
TAATTATTAATGAGAGGTATAGAGGAGGATAATATGACAGAGTATATAAATAATATATTGACAGCTAATTCGGGATACGAGTGTGGATATATTACTGGAGATGATGGTAATTTATTTTTCCTCAATTAAGACAATTATTAATGATAATTGGACAACATTAGGACAAAAATTTCAAGCGGTTGGCATTGAATAAGAATAAGTTTATGATATATATGAATGCATTGAATGCAGGCAGAATGGATGCTGACCATTATGATGCAGAAAATATAATGGATTATCCGGATGATTGGGCGATTGATGATACAACTATGTCAAATTTTCAAAATGCAAGAACAAACTTGAATATTATAGGATCTTTTTTGTGCTTACACTCTTATGGACGTGGGTATGTGGGTTTATACCGGTGCTATTCGGTCTTACAGGTACGCCGGCAGGTACTTTTGTGTTTTATTTTTTGGGTGGTGCGCCTTCTGTCGTGGCATTGTTTCTGGTCTTTTTTACCTATCCCGGGGAGAAGAGAAAAGATTATTTTTATAGATGTTTCAGTTTCTGTTATATGGGATGGAAATGGCCGCTGATCACGATCTGTATTTTTTCAGTTATAACAGTCATAAGCCTGTTGATAGGCGTTGGGGTATTGAATTGTGATATGCCTACAATGGATTTTTTACATGCTATTATAAAGAATCCGCTCATGCTGCCGTTGGTTTTATTGATCTCGCTTATCTCCGGTCCATTGAATGAAGAATTTGGATGGAGAGGGTACGCGCTTGATAAACTGTTAGTTCGGTTCGGCTTTCTGGGGGCTTCGACGATACTGGGATTTGTATGGGGGATATGGCATCTGGCGTGGTATTTTATGCCGGGACAGGCGCAGTATCAGTTGCTGCAGGATTCTGTTTTTCATGCAATTATGTATATTCCAAGCGTGATGATGTTAAGCTCCTGGGTCACCTTTGTCTATATTAAGACGAAGCGAAGCATCCTGGCAGGAGCGTTGGTGCATATGTTTAGCAATCTGACAGGCAGCCAGTTGCTGCCTTCGTATACGACGGAGGTCGGTGTGCTGATCCGTTATGCTAATATGGTCTTTTTTGCAATCGTCATATTATATGTAATATTCTCCAGAAAATTTGAAAAAGAAGTGGAAGAGCAGATTGCGATGATTAAAGAGGGAGAAGAGAATAAATAACGGTATGGATCTGTCAAAGGAAAAGAGTATCCATGAACGGAGGAGGAAAAGCTGTTCCGCAACCTACCCTCAGAGCGCACAGCTATGCACGTCAAGATGGAATTTGCAGAGAAATCGCGGCGTTTACAGGAAAAGACAGGTTGATTTGAGACGATGTACCCAGTATAAGGAAGGTGGTTTAAGGAGAAAAGAGCACAGGCTGAAATTCCGGAGAGCACATGAAACGATAGCGATGGGAGGCAGGAAAATGAACGAGACATTAAAAGTACTGGAAACCAGAAGAAGCTGTAGAAATTTTGTGAAGGATAAGATGGTTCCGAAGGAAGACATTCAGGCGGTGGTAAAAGCCGGGACTTATGCGGCAACGGGAATGGGAAAGCAGAGTCCGATCATTATCGCGGTAACCGATAAGGAGACCCGGGACCAGCTTTCCGCAGAGAATGCCAAAATTATGGGCGCGAATACCGATCCTTTTTATGGAGCTCCGGTTATCCTCATCGTGCTGGCAGACAAGGAAATTGGGACATATAAATACGATGGATCGCTTGTCATGGGAAATCTGATGAATGCTGCGGAGAGTCTTGGACTGGGAAGCATCTGGATCCACCGGGCAAAAGAGGAGTTTGAAGGAGAGTTTGGAAAGAAGCTCTTGGAAAAACTCGGGATCCAGGGCAACTACGAGGGTATCGGTCACTGTGCAATAGGATATAAGGCAGAACCCTCCAAAGAGGCAGCGCCCCGCAAAGACAATTATGTATATTATATCTGATGTTTCAGAGCCGATACGCCTCGCAGAATACAACAGTCTGCGGGGCGTATGTGTTATTCGGATCTATCTTGAATATGATGCCGGTGTAGCAGTATAATAAGGCGGCATGGAGCGGTATCATGGTGAAAACCGGTGATCGCAAACTGACAATAGACACAGGAGAGCCTGTCGTCACGAAGGAGGACGAAAGTATGGATTACATTTCAAGAGATCAGGCGTTTGATCTGTTAAAGAAATATAACAAAGATCCTTTTCATATTCAGCATGCACTGACGGTAGAGGCTGTCATGAAATGGTATGCAAATGAACAGGGATACGGCGAGGATGCAGAGTATTGGGGCATTGTAGGACTGCTTCACGATATTGATTTTGAATTATATCCGGACGAGCATTGCCTGAAAGCACCGGAGCTTTTGCGTGAGGGCGGCGTAGGGGAAGATATCATCCATGCAGTCTGCTCTCACGGATATGGAATTACAGTCGGGAACGGAACGACGATCGATGTGGAGCCGGTACATGAGATGGAAAAGATACTCTTTGCCGCGGACGAGCTGACCGGTCTTATCTGGTCGGCATCTCTGATGAGACCGTCCAAGAGCACCAAGGATATGGAACTGAAATCGCTGAAAAAGAAATATAAGGCGAACGGCTTTGCAGCGGGCTGTTCCCGCGAGGTGATCGCAAGAGGTGCCGAGCAGCTCGGATGGGAACTGGATGAACTGCTGGAAAAGACGCTGAGGGCTATGGCGGCGTCTGAAGACAGTATCCATGCGCAGATGGCGGCTGAATCATAAAATCCATTTTGACAGATCCCGCATATGATAAAAGAACAGAATATGTTTTTTTATGGAGATAGTCATGGCAGATTCAACACCGGGAACGATTTTTACAGACATTCTGAGCAATAAAAAGCCCACCGCGATCGCGTGGGTTGGAGGGAACATGCAGAATCCGCAGCTGAGCGGACTGGTTCAGTTTTACGAGACGCCCTATGCCGGACGATTTCAAAACGCAGCCGGCGGGGGATTCGGGAATGAAGATCGGCTGCGGTGTGATCCGCAGAAACCTCTAAATACGTTCCAAAAGAATTTCGCAAAAGTGTCTCGCAAGTATTGACTTGGAGTAAGGTTCAAGTATTACAATATCTTATCAGAGGGATGATAAGAGACGGTAATCTTCGGCGAAGCCGGGGACTGCCGGCAGAGAAAAGGAGAGAAACTATGAGCGAGGTATTTAAAGAAGGAACGAAGAAACTGGGATTTGGATTGATGCGCCTTCCGCAGCTTGATCCGAATGACTGGGCGTCAGTCGATATCGAGACGACGAAGAAGATGGTAGATTATTTTATTGAGCAGGGCTTCACCTATTTTGATACCGCGTGGATGTACTGTGGTTTCAACAGTGAATCGGCGGCGAAGGAGGCTCTTGTGGACCGGTATCCCAGAGAGAGCTTTACGCTCGCGACGAAGCTGCACGCGGGATTTTTCCAGACGGCAGAGGGAATGGACGATATTTTCAACCAGCAGCTCAAAAAGACGGGCGTATCTTATTTTGACTATTACCTGCTGCATGATGTGGGAGAGGATCATTACAAGAAATACACGGAGTTTGACAGCTTTGGCTGGCTGGCAAAGAAGAAGGAAGCCGGGCTGGTGAAGCATATGGGATTTTCATTCCACGACGGAGCGCAGCTTCTTGACCGGGTGCTCACAGAACATCCGGAGGTGGAGTTTGTGCAGTTACAGCTCAACTATCTTGACTGGGACAGCGAGGCAATCCAGTCCCGCAAATGTTACGAAGTCTGTGTGAAGCATCAGAAGCCGGTCATTGTCATGGAGCCGGTTAAGGGAGGAACTCTTGCGAACGTTCCGGAGAAGGTTGCAGAGCTGTTTAAGTCCTACGCGCCGGAGATGTCGATCCCGTCCTGGGCGATCCGCTTCGCGGCAAGCCAGCCGAATGTAAAGATGGTTCTGTCCGGTATGGGAAATATGGATATGATGCGTGACAATACAGGGTATATGAAGGAGTTTCAGCCGCTGAACGAGGAGGAGCTTGCACTGGTCAAAAAGGCGACCGATCTGATCAACGAGAGCATTGCGATTCCTTGTACAGGCTGCGCATACTGTGTGGACGGCTGCCCGATGAAGATAGCAATCCCGAAGTATTTCTCCCTCTACAATGCGGAGAAACAGGAGTACGAGGGAAAGGGCTTCACGCCGCAGGGCGAGTATTACAAGAGACTGACTCAGAATTTTGGAAAGGCCAGTGCCTGCATATCCTGCGGAAAATGCGAGAAGGTATGCCCGCAGCATCTTCCAATCAGGGAGAATCTGAAACTGGTTGCTGCGCAGTTTGAATAGGATTTTTTGAAAAAAGGTAATACAGATTAACGCAGAAAAGACGGCCGTGCGCAAGCACGGTCGTTTTAAGTTGCCTGCGATGCAACTTATCGGCTCATTTTTGCATGTTATCCGATATAGCATAGACGGTGGGAGGGGAATCCAGTATAGTGTTAATGTCAGGAGGATATCTGCTTTTTCGGGGGCAACTGACAGCGATAGGAACGGTCAAAAAGGTGGGCGACAGGCTGTACACGATGACATATAAGGGAGATTATGGTTTTGACGCCTTCCTGAAAAAGGGAGGGGCGGCTTCGGATGCGGAGGTCGGCGACCATATTACGGAGTTTCTGTCACATGGTTTTTATAAGGTAAAACCGCAGATGCAGAGACAGGGGTGCAGTACGGTGCACGCAAAAGGTGAGAATGGCGGTTATCTGTTCGGAAGGAACTATGACTGGAAAGACTGCACCGTGATGATAGTGCAGACAAAGCCGGAAAATGGTTATGCGTCGGTGTCCACCTGCAACATGGATTTTCTGGGATTTGGAGAGGGATACCTGCCGGAGGGTTTTGTCAACAAGATGCTGGCGATTTCGTCTGTGTATGTTCCGCTCGATGGGATCAATGAAAAGAGGCTTTGCAGAGTGTCTGCCAGAAAGCGATGGGAGAAGAGTTTGAGAAGACGGTATGGAGCATTGTCTACGATCAGACCAGCGTGGAGGCGACCTATTATTTCCGTGAGGATTACGGAAAAAGCTATACATTTCCGGTGAAGCAGTGATGAAGAAAGCAGGCGCTTGTCAAAAGTCTGTCGTGCGCATAGCAAAGAAGGAGCGCGGCGGTGATACGGCGGACGGCGTCGTTGAGCCGGAAAGCGCGCTGGAAAAGGTATATGAACTGATCGGAAAATAGACAGGAAGAAAGAGAACAAAGGAGAAAAGAATGAACAGACAAATTGGAGAAAAGGAAACAGTGTCCATCAATTTGAACTGGCTGCATCTGATGATCAACGAGACAGCGAGAGAGGCGGCGATGGGCAGCTTTGCTGCGGTGGAACTGTCGGAGAGCGGAAAAAAGGAAGAACGTAAATAGCAGGAAAGAAAAGAGGATGGCAAATGAGCAGCATTACCAAGAATTATCTGGATGAAGATACGATAAGGAAAATTACAGAGCAGGCGTTTGGCGAGGGAAGTCTGCGCGCCTATGAAAGCCTGGAGGGTGGCTTCTGCAACGCGGTTTACCGGATCGGGCGAAAAGAGGGAAACGACGCGATCCTGAAAGTGGCGCCCGCAGATCATATCCGAATGATGTCCTGCGAGACAGAGATGATGCGCACGGAGGTAGGAGCCATGCGGCTCGCCGGTGAGAAGAAGATACCGGGCGTGCCGGCAGTGTACGCTTACGATGAGAGCAGGAGCATCTGCACGGGAGCTTATCTGTTGATGGAGAAAAAAGAAGGCGTTCCGCTGACCGAGGCAAAACAGCAGATGGATGAGCGTCAGAAGGAGCAGGCAGACCGGGAGCTGGGAAAGTTGCTGGGACAGATCAACTCGATTGAGGGAGAACGGTTTGGACATTTCTGTGTCAAAGAACTGCAATCTGAGAACTGGTTTGACGCGTTTTACCATATGATAAGCAGAGTGATCGATGATGGGATCGAGGCGGATATTTCGATAGGAGTATCTTACCAGACGATCCTTGACCGGCTGAAAGAGCAGAGCTGGGCGTTTGCGGAGGTGACGTCTCCGAGATTGATCCACTTTGATTCCTGGGATGGAAATTTTCTGGTAAAGGACCAGGAGATCAGCGGTGTTTTCGACTGGGAAAGAGCGATGTGGGCTGAGGGACTGATGGAGGACCGCTTCCGGTTTCACAGTGTGTCCGATGCGTTTTTGAAAGGATACGGTAAGGAAAACTTCACACCCGCGGAGAAAATAAGATGCCGCTGGTACGATGTGTACCTGTATCTGATCATGATGTTTGAGGGGACGTACCGGCACTACGAGACGCAGGATCAGTACAACTGGGTGCATGGATTGTTTGTGCAGGTATGGAAAGAAATTGACGAATGATATGTGGACACGGTAAGATAATATTATGCGGATGGTTAAGATCACCGCAGATACAAAGATTCATGGCGGAAGTGTGCAAATCGATAAACTTCGCGGTTAATGCAGGCGAAAGACAGATTACGGAGGAAAAGCAGAGATGAAGATGAATGGAAAGTGGGCGCCGCTTTTTATGTGGATAATATTTGAAGCGGTCGCGATAACACTGTGGCTTTCAAAGGACAATCTTTTCTATCTGTTTAATTTCAGCTATATCGGATCTTCGATTGCACTGGGACTGTTTCTGTTCCAGCGGGAGAACAAATATGCCCGCCGGATCGTACAGCTTTTGGGCGGTACCTATATGCTGGTATATCTGGGGCTGATCTGCAATGAAAATATGCAGATAGAGGGATTCTGGTATTATCTCTTTACGGGCGTCTTTGAGGCGGCGACCATTCATTATGCGGTGGCGAAGATCTTCGGTCCTCTGGTGTTCGGGAGAGGCTGGTGCGGGTTCGCCTGCTGGACGGCGATGGTACTGGACTTTTTGCCCTATAAGAAACCGGAAGGGGAGAGGAAGAAGCTGGGATTTATTCGGTATATCACGTTCGCTGCTTCGCTGATCTTTGTGGCAGCGCTTTTTCTCTGCCAGGTGGGAAATCTGGAAAGGATCATGTTCTGGGCATTTTTGATCGGCAATATCCTGTATTATGCGCTTGGCGTGATCCTGGCATTTGCGTTCAAGGACAATCGTGCTTTCTGTAAATACATATGCCCGATCACGGTGTTTTTAAAGCCGATGAGCTATTTTTCACTGCTGCGGATCAAATGCAATAAGGAGCGGTGTATTTCCTGCGGAAAGTGTAAGCGGGTATGCCCGATGAACGTTGATGTGACGGACAATTCCAGAAGCCGCAAGAACGGGACGGAATGTATCCTTTGTATGGAGTGCGTGAAGGCGTGCCCGAAAAAGGCGTTGTGATATATTTTGTTTTTGTACCAATCAAATCGCTTTGTTACCATTACCAGCCATCCGCCCATTTGCAAATGCTTATAGCTGCCTTCGATAAACGATTTCGCAACAGAAAAGTTCGTGCGATAGGGAGGATTTCCATATCCACAGCCTAAATCAAGGACTTTGCTATCGGACTGCAATTCAATATGTTCTGTCATCTGCTGCGTTCCAATATCAACCTGCTTGTAGGAGAACAGGGAGTCCAATGTGTGAAACTCATAATCGAAACCATGATAATGCCATTTTACAGTAAATTTCTCCATATCCTGTTTTCTTGCTTCTTTACGAGTGTGAATATTTTGTAGGCATCTTCGGCGCAACGGATATCGTTTACACTTTCATAATAAGAAATAAAAAGCAATTCGATACATTCCATCACATATGGAACGGCATTCTTTTCTGCCTCCGTTAATTTCAGCTTTCTTCCATAACCTGCAAACGCCTTTTTTACAAGATCAAACCATTGTTCGTCCGTAATCTCCAGTTTTCTTTTTCTGACAACAATCCGAGTAAAAAATAGCATAGATCAAAAATCCGGATATTTTTCTGACTTAGATCGAAGTCTATATAACCGGAAAATTTACCATTGGAAAACAAAAAGTTTCCAAAATGCACGTCCCGGTGAATGAGCTGTACCGGCAAATGATCGTATACCATTGCCAACTGCGATACGGTCTGTTCGTATTCTTCTTTGCTGATAAACTTCCAGTCATTGGCTTCAAAATTGCTTTTTACCCAGCCATTCATTTCATCCAGTAAGCTGTTGTTCCAAAACACATCCACATCTTCACATTTCTTAAACGCCATATGGAGGTCTGCGATTATCTCTCCCATGATCGTAGCGATCCTGCCGTCATTCCCGATTCGTACAATATTACTTCCTGGAAGTCGTCTTGATAAAAAGCAGAACCAGTTATCAAACGATACATATTGTTCATTATTCGTTGTAGCTATGGGTGTTCCTACAGGAATATCCATACGATCCAGCAGTTGCAGTATTTTTAGGTTTCTATCCAGCAGACTGAAACTTTGATACACTTTCAGTACATAATCATCCCCAACCTGCCAGGTTGTATTGTATATCTGCTTTATCTCCTTGTTTTCCAATTCCCAATTACTGATAATCTGTGTGATTTTGTCCTTCATTGGTAGATTTCCTTTCCGTTGCTTTACAATAATTCTTCTGATACTGGATTCTGACAAATTATATATTTGAGATAGCCGCTTATTATCCATTCCTTCCAGATAATTTGTATAAATGTGTGCATCGCGTTTTTCCAATTCAGTTTTATACGTGGTAGGGGATTCTGCAAGGTGTTTATCTTTGACCGGAACATAAAGGTATTCTTTTTCTGTTCTTTTTGGCTGCTGAAGGGAGGTGGCGTCTTGACAGCTACTGACAACAAGCATAAAATTATGACATTTGGAGAAGAATTAGATAATTTGAAACTGAGAATAGAGGAAAGTGCGCAAATCTATGAGTTTTGAAATTATCTGTTGGAAATAAACAAGTGGGAGGAGAGCGTTATCATGAATCAGAAAATGATCAGCTTGACAGAAGGATCCTTGCGTAAAAATATCCTGCTTTTCAGCCTGCCGCTGATGTGTACCAACCTTTTACAGGTGCTGTTCAATATGGCGGATGTGGCGGTAGTAGGGCAGTTTGTCGGCTCCAACGCGCTTGGAGCGGTAGGATCGACCTCTCTTTTGATCGCGCTTTATACCGGTGTCCTGATCGGAATCGCAAGCGGGATCAATATCGTCGTAGCGCTTGCAGTGGGCGCGGCGAAGGAAAAGGATATCCGGGAGACGGTACATACCGCGGCTCTGATCGCCCTTTTTTGCGGCGTTGCCGTGCTGCTGATCGGGATCGCTTCGGCGCGGTTTATCCTGACTCTGATGAAAACAAAGCCTGAGCTGATCGATGCAGCTGTTTTATATATGCGCATATATCTTCTGGGAATGCCGGCACTCGCGCTTTACAACTTCGGAAACGCCGTGTTCAGCGCGGTGGGAAATACGCGAAAGCCACTGGTGTTCCTTTCAATATCCGGCGTTGTCAATGTTGTGCTGAACCTGTTTTTTGTGATCGTATGCAAAATGGAGGTGGAGGGTGTCGCTCTCGCCAGCATCCTTTCACAGTATCTCTCTGCCTTTCTGGTGCTGCGCGGTCTGTTCGTGACGAAGGAAAACTATGGACTAAGGATGGACAGCCTTCGGATAAACCGGGATAAGGCGATCCGCGTTCTGGGGATCGGACTTCCCTCCGGGCTGCAGAATGCCATTTTTTATGTGGCAAATCTTTTTGTGCAGATGGGCGTCAATTCCTTTGACGCAACGATGGTCGCCGGAAATTCAGCCGCGATGAACGCAGACACGCTGATCTACGATATGATGGCGGCATTTTACACAGCCTGCGGCAGCTTTATGGGACAGAATTACGGAGCGAGAAAGAAAGACCGGATCTTAAAAAGCTATCTCTGGTGCGTCTTTTATGCGTTTGCGATCGCGGCGGTGTTCGGCGCGGTGCTTGAGCTGTTCGGAGTGCAGTTTCTGTCGATCCTGTCGTCAGACCGGGCGGTTATCGACGCGGGGATGCTGCGGATCCGCGTCATGGGATTTTCCTATTGCGTGTCTGCTTTTATGGACGCTTCGATCGCAGCGGCGCGAAGCCTTGGAAAAAGTCTGGTTCCGACGATCATTGTCATCATGGGTTCCTGTGTTTTCAGGGTGGCGTGGATCTACACCGTATTTGCGTATTTTGGAACGACAACTTCACTCTATCTGCTGTATTTCTTTTCATTCGGACTTACGGCGCTCGCGGGAAACGTCTATTTTGCGGGAGTTTACCGGAAAAGGATGCAGGAGATCGCGTAGAGCGAAATTTTTCGAAAATTCAACACAATATCGACCACAAATCCAGTTCATGATATAATGAGCGCAAAAGAAAAACAAGCGGCTGCGAAGCAGACAAGGAAATGGAAACAAAGGGGATTTATTATGAGTGTAATCAGCAGCAAGGATGTCAACGAGATCATAAGAAAGACGCTGGGCATCATCAACCAGAAAATTATGAACCACGGAGAGATCACAGGATATATTCTGTATAAGATGATGGAGTATGAGAATACCTATACAGAGCAGCATTATACAGAACAGGATATGGTAGATTACACCATGCTCGGCATACTGCACGACATCGGCTTATATAAGGAAGACAACGTAAAGAACGTGACGGATTTTGAAACGAAGAATCTTTGGCCGCATTCCATCTATGGCTTTCTGTTTCTCAAATATCTTTCGCCGATCGGCGATAAGGCGGAAGTCGTTCTGTATCACCATCTCGACTATAACCGGTATAACCTGATCGAGAGCCGCTATCTGCACGTTATTGAGCTGCTGAATCTGGCAGACAAGATGGATACCTTTTTACATTTGAAAGAAGAAAAACTGGAGAAAGACTACTTTATCAAATATGTGAACGTGAAGTTTTCCGGGGCGGCGCTGGAGCTGTTCCAGAAAGCGGAGAAGCGTTACAACATCACGGCCAATCTGGTGGACGGAACTTACCGGAAGGAGCTGGATGTGCTCCTGGCAAAGCGGGCGTTTTCCGAAAAGTACAAGAGAGGCTTTCTGGAAATGCTGGTCTACACGATCGATTTCCGAAGCGAGCATACGGTCATCCACACGCTTGCGACTGTCAATTTTGCGGAGAAGTTGGGACGACTGGCAAGGCTTACCGGAAAGGAACTGCGGGATCTGCACTACGGAGCGCTTCTGCATGACCTCGGCAAGATTGCCATCCCGCTGAATATTCTGGAATCGACGGGACGCCTGAGCGACGATGAGATGAAGATCATGAAAGCACACGTGCGGATCACCGAGATGATTCTGGAGGGCGTTGTGGATGACGATGTGCTGCAGATCGCGGTGCGCCACCATGAAAAGCTGGACGGTACAGGCTATCACCGCGGACTGAGCGCCAAAGACCTGACGCTGCCACAGCAGATCATTGCCGTCGCAGATATCCTGAGCGCGCTCTACGGCAAGAGAAGCTATAAGGAGGCCTTCAGCAAGGAAAAGATCCTCGCGATCATGCAGGGGGATGCTGAGAATGGCAAGATCAATGCCAATGTGGTGAACAGTCTGGTGCGCAACTACGACAAGATCATCGGAGAATTTGAGAAAGAGAAGGAGGACACCATCGGGTTGTACCTCAAGATCAAGGAGCAGTATGCGATCATGATCGAGCGGTTTCAGCGGTTTGACTGAGACAAAGGGATGAAGAAAGTGAGCGAGGGGATGCGCTGACGAAGATACCATTCAAGGAAAAGGAGAATAAGTTTATGGAAAAGGCAAAGGTTTATTTTACATCATTTAAGGCAACCGGAAACGAGAATCTATTGCAGAAACTTCACAGACTTATGAAGACTGCGGGATTTGAACAGATCGATTTTCAGGACAAATATGCAGCGATCAAGATCCATTTCGGAGAATATGGAAATCTGGCATTTTTAAGACCGAATTATGCAAGAGTGGTGGCAGACTATGTGAAGGAGCTGGGTGGAAAGCCGTTCCTGACGGACTGCAATACCCTCTATGTTGGAAGCCGCAAAAACGCACTGGATCATCTGGAGACGGCGTATGTCAACGGCTTTTCCCCTTATCAGACCGGATGTCATGTGATCATCGGCGACGGACTGAAGGGAACCGACGAGACGCTGGTTCCGATCGATGGAGAATATGTGAAAGAGGCGAAGATCGGTCACGCAATCATGGATGCAGATGTATTTATCTCGCTGACACATTTCAAAGGACATGAGATGGCAGGATTTGGAGGAACGCTGAAAAATATCGGTATGGGCTGCGGCTCCAGAGCCGGAAAGATGGAACAGCACTGCGAGGGAAAACCGAGCGTGGATCAGTCACAGTGCGTAGGCTGCGGCGCCTGCAGCAGGATCTGTGCGCACGGAGCGCCGGTGATAGAGAATAGAAAGGCGCGGATCGACCATGATAAGTGTGTGGGCTGTGGAAGATGCCTTGCGGTATGTCCAAAGGATGCGATCGCGGCAGATTTCGCCGATTCCGTGGCAATGCTGAATTACAAGATGGCGGAATACAGCCTTGCCGTGTGCAAGGACAGACCGTGCTTCCACGTGTCGCTGATCTGCGATGTGTCGCCGAACTGTGACTGCCATGCAGAAAATGATATTCCGATCATCCCGAATGTGGGAATGATGGCGTCCTTTGATCCGGTTGCGCTGGATCAGGCGTGTGCGGATCTCTGCAACCAGATGCAGCCGGTGGAAGGCAGCGTGTTGGGCGAGAATATCAAAAAGCACGGCGAAGAAGAGCATGAGCACGATCACTTCCATATGACACATCCGGACACGGAGTGGAAGAGCTGTATCGCGCATGCGGTGAAGATCGGGCTTGGAACCGATCAGTATGAGCTGAAAACAATATAGAGATCACGGGAGGAAAATGAAATGATTCTTGATTTTGATCAGATGGAGGAGAAGATCCTGCCGGAATTTAAAGGTGGAAAGAAGGAGCTCAGAGGACGCCTGTATACGGACGAGCGCGGGAAGATCATGCGCGCTACCCTGGAGCCGGGCGCGACGATCGGCTTTCACAAGCATGAGACGGACAGCGAGATCATATTTATGTTAAAAGGAACAGGAACCGTTCTGTATGATGAGGGAAAGGAAATCCTGCCGGCAGGCTGCTGCCACTATTGTCCGAAGGGGCACAGCCACAGCCTTTGCAATGAGAGCGACGAGACGATCGAGTTTTACGCGGTCGTTCCGGTTCAATAAGTAAGTGGGACAGAAAGGACAGCGAGGGACATGGACAGAACACCAGATGAGAAGATAAAGGAACTTCGCACAAGGATGGAGGAAAAGGGAATAGATGCCTATATCATTCCAACCGACGATTACCATCTTTCAGAATATGTCGGAGAGTATTTTAAGGAGCGGGAGTTTATGTCCGGGTTCACAGGATCTGCGGGAACGCTTGTCGTGACGAAGGAGCGGGCGGCGCTCTGGACGGATGGCCGGTATTTTCTGCAGGCGGCGCAGCAGCTTGCAAAGAGCGGCATTGATCTGATGAAGATGGGACAGCCCGGCGTTGCCACGGTGGAGGAATTTCTGGCGTCGGAGCTGGAGCCGCACAGCCGGATCGGATTTGACGGGCGCACGGTGACGGCGGCCTACGTTGAGGCACTTTTGAAAAAGACGGCAAAAAAGCAGATGACCGTCTGGGCGCAGGAAGATCTGGTGGACGCGATCTGGCAGGACCGGCCGGTCATTTCCAAAGAACCGGTGTGGGAGTTAAAGACAGAGTATGCGGGTGTCTCCCGCGAAGAAAAATTGAAGGATCTGCGGGCACAGATGCAGGAGGAAGGAGCGGACGCCCTTCTTCTCACGGCGCTGGATGAGATCGCATGGGTGCTGAACCTGCGTGGAAACGATGTCAGAAATACGCCGGTCTTTTTATCCTATATGCTTGTGACAGGGGAAAAGGCAGAGCTTTGCGTGCACGGCGAGATCCTTTCGGATGAGATCAAAGGAAAGCTGCGTGCGGCAGGTGTGGAGATCAGAGAGTACGAGGCAATCGATGCGCTCCTTGGGGCGTTGCCGGCGGGAAGCAGGATCTGGGCGAACCGGAGAAATGTCAACTACCATCTCATTGGCTGTATCCCGGATGCGGTAACGGTTTTGGACAAGGAAAGCCCGGTGGTGCTGAGCAAGGCGATCAAAAACGAGACGGAGACAGAGCACATCAAAGCCGCCCACGTCAAGGATGGGGTAGCGCTTACCCGGTTTATCTACTGGCTGAAGACGAACGTAGGAAAAGAGAAGATCACAGAGCTGTCGGCGGCGGAAAAATTAGAGGAATTCCGCTCACAGATGGACGGTTACGTGGGGCCGAGCTTTGACCCGATCCTCGGTTATGCAGAGCACGGGGCGATCGTCCATTATGCGGCGACCCCTGAGACGGATGTGCAGCTGCAGCCCAAGGGACTGCTGCTTGCCGATACGGGCGGACATTACCTGGACGGCACGACCGATGTGACCAGAACGATCGCTCTTGGCGGGGTGACTGAGGAGGAGAAAAAGGCTTACACGGTTGTTCTGCGCAGCCATCTTCATCTGGGCGCAGCCAGATTTCTGCACGGATGCTGCGGACAGAATCTGGACATCCTTGCGAGAGAGCCGATGTGGGAGCTTGGACTTGACTACAATCACGGAACCGGACACGGAGTCGGCTATCTGCTCAGCGTACATGAGGGACCGCAGAATTTCCGTTTTCGCATTTCAGAGAAAATGCCGGCGGTCGTTCTGGAGAAAGGCATGGTGATCTCCAATGAGCCGGGACTGTATCTGACCGGTAAATTCGGAATACGGCATGAAAATCTGGTTCTGTGCGTGGAAGACCAAAAGACTGAGTACGGTCAGTTTATGAAGCTGGAGCCTCTGACGATGGTTCCCTTCGACCAGGATGCGATCGATCCGGCGCAGATGTCACAGCAGGAGATCGACTGGCTGAACGCGTACCATGAAAGAGTGTACCAGACCATTTCGCCCTACCTGGAAGGGGAGGAGCTTGTATGGCTCCGCAGGGCGACAAATATTTTGACTTGTCCGTGAAATAATATTATAATGATAACTATTCAGGATCATGCAGATCTGCTTATGCCGGAAGGAAAAGCAGATCTGTGTGGCAAAGAAACTGCAGGGCAAAGAAAGACCCTGCATAGCGAATGAGTCACAAGGTGCTGGTGAAACGATGACAACAGAAGAAAAAAAAGAAGTTGTATTTGATGATGGAAGAATAGAAGCCATAGAAGAATATCAGTCTCCGGAGGCATTGTATCAGGAGCTTATTGCGCGTGTCAGAAAATATCATCCCTCCGATGATATTTCGCTGATCGAGAAGGCTTATACGACGGCGGCAGCGGCGCACAAGGATCAGGTGCGCAAATCCGGCGAGCCGTATATCATCCACCCACTTTGTGTGGCGATCATTCTGGCAGATCTGGAGATGGATAAAGAGACGATCGTCTCCGGACTTCTCCACGATGTGGTAGAAGATACCATTATGACGGAAAAAGAGATCGAGGAACAGTTTGGTCCGGATGTGGCGCTGATCGTGGACGGCGTTACCAAGCTGGAAAAGCTGAACTTCCACGGAGAGAACAACAACGATAAGGACGCGGAGAAACTGGAGAGACAGGCAGAAAATCTTAGAAAGATGTTTCTTGCCATGGCGAAGGATATCCGTGTTATTTTAGTTAAGCTGGCAGACCGGCTGCACAATATGCGGACACTGCAGCATATGAGGCCGGAGAAGCAGCAGGAGATCGCAAGGGAGACGCTGGATATCTACTCCCCGATCGCACAGCGGCTTGGTATTTCCAAGATCAAGGTCGAGCTGGATGACCTGTCGCTGAAATATCTGGAGCCGGAGGCGTACTATGATCTGGTCGACAAGATCGCGATCCGTAAGAGCGTCCGGGAAAAATACATCCAGACGATCGTGGATGAGGTGAGCGAGCATATAGAGCACGCGGGGATCAAGGCGCAGATCGACGGCAGGATCAAGCACTTTTTCAGTATCTATAAGAAGATGAAAAACCAGAACAAGACGATCGACCAGATCTATGATCTGTTTGCCGTCCGGATCATTGTAGATACCGTGAAGGACTGCTATGCGGCGCTCGGCGTGATCCATGAGATGTATAAGCCCATTCCGGGGCGCTTCAAGGATTACATTGCGATGCCGAAGGCGAATATGTACCAGTCGCTTCACACAACGCTGATCGGATCGAGCGGGCAGCCGTTCGAGATCCAGATCCGTACCTACGAGATGCACAAGGCCGCAGAGTATGGTATCGCGGCGCATTGGAAATACAAAGAGGCTTCCGACGGCAAGAAGGTGGAAACGCAGGAGGAAGAGAAGCTCGTCTGGCTGCGCCAGATTCTGGAATGGCAGCGCGATATGTCGGACAACAAAGAGTTCATGAACCTGTTAAAGGGCGATCTGAACCTGTTTTCGGATAATGTCTACTGCTTTACGCCGACCGGAGACGTCAAGAACCTGCCCGCAGGCTCCACGCCGATCGATTTTGCCTACAGCATCCACAGCGCTGTGGGAAATAAGATGATCGGAGCCAGAGTCAACGGGAAGCTCGTCAACATCGACTATGAGATCAAAAATGGTGACCGTGTGGAGATCATGACTTCCCAGAACTCCAAGGGACCGAGCCGCGACTGGCTGAGCGTCGTCAAGAGTACGCAGGCGAAGAACAAGATCAACCAATGGTTTAAAAATGAGTTAAAAGAAGACAATATTGTCAAAGGAAAAGAATTACTTCTTTCATATTGTAAGGCAAAATCGATCAACACAGTGGAGGTGCTCACGCCCAAATACGAAGATGCCGTTATGAAAAAATACGGTTTTCAGGATTGGGAGTCTGTGCTGGCGGCGATCGGCCACGGTGGACTGAAAGAGGGACAGATCGTCAACCGTATGCAGGAGATGTACGATCATGACCACCGTAAGGAGATAACGGATGCGGAGGTGCTTGCAGAGGTTGAAGAGAATGCCCAGATCAACCGGAGCAGGGAACGTAAAAGCAGCAGTGCCATTGTTGTCAAGGGAATCCATGATGTTGCGGTGCGTTTCTCCAAATGCTGCAGTCCCGTGCCGGGAGATGAGATCGTTGGCTTTGTCACGAGAGGAAGAGGGATCTCCATTCACAGGACAGACTGTGTCAATGTGTTGAACCTGCCGGAACTGGAAAGACACCGTCTTATTGATGCCGAGTGGCAGCAGGGGGCAGAGGCCGAAAAGAATGAGAAGTATCTTGCAGAGATCAATATCTATGCGACAAACCGGAATGGTTTTCTGGCAGATGTCTCCAGAGCCTTGACGGAGAAGGATATTGATATCATTGCCCTTAATACGAGAACGAGCAAACAGGGAATGGTTACCATGTCTGTGAGCTTTGAAATCAGGAGCAGAGAGGAACTGCAAAGAATCATCGACAAGATCAGAACGATTGAGAGCGTGATCGATATCGAGAGAACCACAGGCTGATGGAATAGGTAGAATTGAGGATTGATATTAGTATGGGAAATTTAAAGGTAGGAAGTCTGACTCTGGGGGTGTGTCAGACAAATTGTTATTACGTATATAGAGAGGGAAGCAGTGATGCGCTGTTTTTTGATCCCGCAGATAAGGGAGATTACCTGTATCAGGCAATGAAGGATAAGGGTCTGACGGTCAAAGGAATTTTGCTGACACACGGACACTTTGATCATATCTGGGGGGTAGATAAGCTCAGGGAGCTTTCGGGTGCGCCTGTCTATGCGTGTGAATCGGAAGCAAAGCTTTGTAAAGACGCGACGTTGAATGTCTCTGAACAGGTGGGAAGACCCTGTACCGTGGAGCCGAATCACTATGTAAAGGATGGTGAAGAGATCACGATTGCGGGTATGACCTGCAGACTGATCGCAACGCCGGGACATACAGCGGGGAGCTGCTGTTATTATTTTGAAGAAGACGGATTCCTGATTTCCGGGGATACTCTTTTTCAGGAGTCTGTTGGAAGGACAGATCTGCCTACGGGAAGCATG
>OIZL01000948.1_pt1 | contig 18020 bp, 10 predicted proteins | sample 1588541 | NCBI WGS metagenome assembly OIZL01 (sample SAMN03283285) | human gut metagenome | biome: human-associated habitat; material: feces | host: Homo sapiens | place: Peru | collected 2012 | reverse complement strand
CCTCCTTAAAAATTCTACTCTATTATATAACATTTTTTAAGCCTTGCAAAGAGTTTTTAGAGATTATAGCATTTTTATTAAATTTATATAATTTATGATTTCAAGACATTTTGAAACTTTTTTGAAAAATTAATGCCCGACAGCCATTTGAGGCATACGGATTACTCCTTGTCCTGGAGGATTTAATTTTGAAAGAAAGTGCTCAAAATGGTAGTGTAAACTAATTTTGTTTCGGGCAGGCACAAGACCTGCCCCTACATCTCTTAAATTAATGTTTATTGAAAAACTGTATTTTGAAATGGGCGCAAAATATTTTTGATATTAAGCAAAAAATAATCCCTTTATTAAGGGATTATTTTTTAACTTATTTTATTATATATTTTTATATTTTCTATAAGATACATAAGATGCTAATGCTATTGCTCCAAGTGCTATTACTAATAATATATTTACATCTTCTATACCTGTTTGTGGTAATTTTTTAGTGTTAGAATTATTAGACTTGTTAGAATTACTATTAGACTTACCACTATTATTATTGTTTGTATTACTGGAATTATTGTTAGCACCATTATCAGTATTGTTGTTATTGTTACCATTATTAGTATTATTGTTATTATCTTCATTGTTTCCAGCTGTTGTGTCATCAGCTTTAATAGTAACTATTACTGAATCATTAGCAACATTTACATTTTCTTGTTGAGAATTTTCATTTACTAATGCTAATGTTACATTTGAAATACTAATCTCAGTTGCTCCTTCAGCTGCATTATCCAAAACCTTAAATGTTATTGTATATAATGTTCCTGATTTTGACAAGTTTTCACTGTTTGTTGATACAATTGAGATTTCTTTGCTACCTGATAAATCTGAAAAACCTGTTCCAGCTTTTTTATTGTCTATTTCTAACTTACTTGTGTCATAGCTAAGATCTGCTTTTAATCCTGTTATGTTTCCATCTGCTGTTCCTGCAAGTGTTATTGTAAAAGTTTTTCCTTTAAGAACGCTGTCAGAACTTGCACCAAAAGATATATTTCCTGTTGCTGCTTTTACAGTTATAGCCATGGATATAATAAAAATCATTGTTATTATTGAAACTAAAACTTTTTTCATTTTTTACCTCTCTTTTCTTATTTTATAGTATATACATATTGTTAAATAAAATCAAGTTTTTTTTGAATTTTTAGGTATCTTCGGGGCAAGTTTTTACGCTTGCCCCAAGCCGGGGAAATCCAAACCCAGCTTTATATAATGTTTTTATTATATACTTTCATTAAAGTTCTTTAATTATACCTAATCTATAATTGTTTATTGCAACTATATCTTGTATAAAATCAATTGTACTATTATTGTTAATGTCTGATGCTAATTTTTGTACAGTTGATAAGCTTATTATTCCTATTCTGTAATTATTTGCCATAACTACGTCTTCTAAGAATGTAACTTTACCGTCTCCATTAACATCACCTTTTACTGCAATAATATATTTAGTTTCTCCATTTAGCAATATTTCACTTCCAGTTTTTAGTTTTCCATCTTCAGTTAAGTTTTTATATTCTGGAGTTACTCCGCAAAGCGCTGTTTTATTCATTTTGTCAGTTAATAATTCTTTTGTCATATTTGAAGATACTTTTACGTATTTAGCTCCATTTGTTTGTACTGTTGCTAAATCTTCAAATATTATTTCTGGTTGTCTTATATCTTCTATATTTTCAACAGAAAATTCTACTTTTGTTACTTCTGATGCATTGTTGGCTGTATCTATAGCTTTTGCATATAGTGTATATTTACCTGGTTTTGTAGATTTTTCAGATACTTTTATTGATGTATTAAATTCATTTGAGTCTATCCATGTTTTATTATCCCAACTATATGAAATTTTAGCTAGTTCATTTGTTTTTATGTTTGCCTCTATTGGCATTCCAACAGTTACAGTTAATGACATGTATTCAAATGTTATTGTTGGTGCTGTTGTATCTACAACAGCTGTATTTTCTCCAATTGTTATATTTCCTGCTTTATCTTTTGCCCATACATAGAATGTTCCATCTTTTGTTGTTGAAATTGTATTTGATGAACTCCATTCTACTGGTACTTCTGTTGTTTTAGTTACCGCATATTCGCTTAATCCAGATAATTCATCATTTGCAGTAATTGTTATGTCATTTCCGTTTACTTCAACTTTTGAAATAACTGGTTTAACCTTATCTATGTTTGAAACTTTTATTATTTTTTCTGTTGAGTTTCCGTAAATATCTGTTGCTTTAAATGTATAGTCACCATTTTCTTTTATGATTACTTTCATTTTATTTTTTAATATATCTTCACCATTTACAGTTAATGCTGATAAATTATCGTAGCTTATAACATTTAATTCAATGTCCTCATTAGTCCAGTGTTCAAGATCTCCTTGAACTTCAAATTTTGGCCCTTCAACATTTTCCACAGTATATGTCATCTTTACACTATTTCCGCATATATCTTCTGCTGTTGCTGTAACTACAGTTGATTTAAATATTTCGGCATTATTCTCATATACAATTCCATCTTCATCATTTATTAATGTAATTCTTTGATTTTCACTTAAATTATATCCAAAGTCTACATATACAATTGATTTTTCTCTTGTAAATTTGATTGTGTTTTCAGCAGCTGGTGCATATATTACTTCTCCATTTTCTCCTTTAAGTTCATTACTGTTTGCAACTGTAAATGCTTCAGATTTATATATTGTTGTGTTCTCTGCTTTATCTTTTGCTATTACATATATATAATATGTGCCTTCAACTGCGTTTTCTATTTTTGCTTCTGAGTAATTTTCTATTGTAGTAAAGCTTAATCCAGAGTTTTCTTTTATGTTTTCAGGTGTTACATTCTCAACTGATGTATTTATGTTTGTAATTGCATATTCAATACTACTTAAGTTTTCATCTTCTACATTTATTATAGATTTTATAGTTGCTTTGTCTTTACCTGTTCCAATAACTAAATTTCCACCATTTGTTTCAAGTTTAACAATTGGACTTTCTTTATCTATATTAGTAATTGTAGTTTGATTAAATACTTTGTTTCCTACTTTGTCAGTTGCTTCTGCATATAGTATTCCGTTTTCAGGAATGCTATATTTTATTTTGTCGCCATCTGTTCCTATTGCGTTTAATTGAACTATATCTTTTGAATTATTTGCCTTAAATAATACTTTTCTATTATCTGTTAAGCCTTTTCCAAATTCAACTTTTACTTCTAAATCTTTATTTGTATATTCATCATTATAATCAAAGCTTATACTTGAATAATATACAATATATACTTTATTAGTTATTGTTTGATTACCTGCTAAGTCTGTTGCTTTAATATAAAGTGTGTATTTTCCAGTCTCTTCAAATGTTTTTGATGGGATAGCAATATCGCTTGATGATGAATAATTTTTAACTTCTGTAAATTCTTCTTCATCCCATTTATATTCAACTTTAGATATCTCTTCATTTATTTCAATATTAGGTCTTATTTCAATTTTTCCAATATTAGTTGGTATTACATACTCTCCACCATTATATTCAGATATAAATCTTACTAATGGGCAAGTAAAGTCAATTGTAACTCCATCTAATCTTGCAAATTCATTTAAGTTTCCGGCTCTATCTTCTGCAACTCCATCTTGTAATATTAAAGACTGTACTCCTTCTGTTGTTGCCTGAACATCAATTGTAAATATATTTTTATCAGTTCTTTTTACATTTATAACGTTTCCATTTGTAACTAGTATTTTATCAACATCAGAAAGGAATATATCTTCACTCATTGTTACAATGTATTTTATTGAATTTGCATTTGTTCTTCCAACAGTTATAACTGCGTCTTTTCCTTCTTCTTTTGTATATGTTGCAATTTCATTATCTCCTACCATCGCAACAATACTTGTTACATAAGGTCTTATTGTATCTGCAATTACATTGCTATTTTCATCTGATGAATTTGCATAATTTGTTTCAATACTATTTAGTAATTCATTAGCTTTTCCATTTATCTCATCTTTATTTTCGTCTATATAAATTTGTTTAATATCTCTTTCTCTTAATCCATCGCTAACTTTACCAATTAAAGAAATTATGTTTAATGCACCATTTTCATCTACTATAGTATAACTATATCTTGCAACTTTAATATTTTCAGTATTTTCAATGTCATATTTATCATATGAACCATCTAATTCTTTAACTGTATCTCCTAGTCTTATTTTTAATTTAGGTACATTAGTTAGTTTTGTTTGTTCTTCAAATCTTGCAACTATTTCAATAACTTTTCCTTTATTGTAGAATCCTATTGGAGTAACAACTTTTATGTCTTTAAATATTGGAGATGTTATGTCCCCATCACCTAAATCTATTGACCAAATATTTCCTGCTCTATCATAAACAGTTCCGCTTATTAGATTTACACTTATGTTTCCAGTTTTATCTATCTTTGTGATATCTTTTTCATATGTTAACTTTGTTTGTCCATTTTCTTGTTCAACTTTAGGATTTTCTGCAGTGTCTTCTAAGTTTCCATTTATAAATATTCCCATAACAGGTATATGTGTCAAATCTGTTAATGTATTTCCTGACATTGAGTATATTATCTCATTAAACATTCCTTCTGCTTTTATTCCAGTTATTTGTCCATCTTCATTTTTTATATATTCTATATTCCATTTAGCTGTTCCATCTGTATTTACTGCTACATATGGTGCTGTTGTATCTGCATATATATTTTTTATTATTTGAGCATCTTTTGCAGTATTGCTATTTCCTGCAGCATCTGCAAATTGACCTTCTGGAACTTCTACCCATAAATATCCATTATCTCCATCTTTTATAGTATATGTATATTCAACGGTTGTACTATTTACATTCCAATCACTTTCATAACTATATTCACTATAGCTTTGTGGTTTTTGGTCCGCATTTTCTGAAAAGCCTACTAAAATTTTTGGTTGTATTTTAGCTGAATTTACTTTTTCACTAAAGGCTAATGTTATTTTTATATCATTACCTGCTTTATAATATGGATCTGTTCCTAATATTAATGGGTTTTCAACTGTTGCAGTAATACTATCAACATATGGTCTTATTGTGTCAACATTTATTTCATTTCCTGTTTGATTTACTGTTAATGTTGCTATATTTCCAGCAATATCACATACTTGTGCATTTTGGACATTTTCAATTTTAACTATTGAAACTATTCCATTATCTCCATTATATGTTAGTTTTCCTTGCTCGTCTTTTTCTTCGCCTCTAATCTTATATGTATATACAAGTTTAGTTTTATCTATTTTTCCATTATTTGTTCCGTATTCAGAAAATGACAAAGATATTTCTTCAGAAGCTCCAATTTTAATATTTACTATTGGTGCTGTTTTTTCTGTTACATTTTTTATTTCATTGTTTTCTAATACATAAACTTCTTCATCAAATATTGCTTCAACAGCAACAACTGTTTCTGCTTTATATATTCCGCTAGCTGGTGAAATAATCTTCAATTCTTTTAGATTTGGAGATATTGTATCTGCAATAATTGTGTCTCCATCTAAAGCTCTTTTTGTAACTACAGTTTTGTTACCTGCGGCATCTACCACATTTCCTGTAAATCCTTTTACTGAAAGTTCTCCATTGTCGTTATCTGCTAACACATATGTATATATGATTTTGTTTCCGTCAATTTTTTCTGGCAATTCAACATTATTTTTAGCATTACCACTTTCAGCAAATTTTAAGGCTAAATCTGGAACTTTATCATCAACTAAATTTATATTTTCGTTAAATGTTGCAATTATTGTTACTTTTTCTCCTGCTTTATAATATCTTTTTACAGAGTCAACTTCACTATTTACTTTAATCTCGCTTTCTGCATAAGCTTCTAGTCCAATTAATATTGCTGCTTGTCTATCAACTCTTATCTCGTTTTCAAATCTTTCATTTGAATGTCCAACGATATCTTTTACTGCATCTCTATTAACTATAACTTTTATTGTTCCGTTGCTTCCATCTGCTATGTCATTTTTTACTACTAATGTATATAAAGTTTTATCGTTTTCATCTTGTATTAACTCTTTTGGAGTACCATTTATAATTGTTAAATCTTCAATTGTAAATCCAAATACCTCTTCACTCCATTTAAATGAATATTCTATTTCACTTGCATTTGTTAAGCCATTTTCTATAATCTCATTTGTATCAACATTTTTAGCAGATATTTTTACTGTTGGTGCTGTGGTATCAGTTTTTATTTTTCCAGTATCAATTTCTGTATTAGAATTATATATAAATAAATTACAATTGTTTATATCTATTGGTGCTATATTTCCAGGTCCAATTGGATTATGTAGGCTTTTATCAGTATCTGGCCATTTTGCAACATTTGGCCACATTGTAACATTAGAATACATATACATATTCATTAATTTTGAATTTTTCAAATCCTTTATTGTATATTCATATGTAATAGTATTTCCGCTTTCATTTACTTGTTGTGCAGACATATTGATTTTTTCATTAGCTGAAGTTTCAATATAAAGAATTGGAGCTTCATTTTTATTTATTAGTTTTCCAGTATCTCCATTATATAAAGCATTTTTAAATTTTACAATTACTTTAATTTTGTCTCCATCTTCAAAATATGTTGCTTTTTTAAAATCTGTTAATTGTTTATCATTTTTATATATCTCATAAGATACTGTATTTATTTCATCTATAGTTTGATCAAGTTTTGCTTCTCCATCTGTTATTTCTTTTGGAGTTGCAGCTAATAATGATTTGTTTCCTACGATATCTCTAATTTCGATATCTGAAGCATAATCTATAATTACATCTCCATCATCACCATTTTGAATTGTATAAATATATTTCCATACAGTTTTTCCATCTTCTTCTGTTATATCTACAAGTCTAGCATTTCCTTTTTTAGAATCTGTTTGGAAGTTATCTTTACCTAAGCCTGAATTTGAGAATAATACATTTATTTGAGGTATTGTTTCTTCTGCATTAGGAATTATTTCACTTGCAACTGCTGATATATTTAAATTTGTACCTTTAGTATATACATTGTTTTCATTAGCTACATCGACACCGACTTTAATAGCTACAGTTGGTGCAACAGTATCAAAATAAATATTAGCCTGTGTTATATCTATATTCTTTTTGTCTTTATCTGTTGTGTAAAATTCTGCTCTATTACTTTCATTTTCATCTTTTTTGTCTATTAATTTCATATATTTCATATGAGAAAAATCAATCTTTTCCTCTAATATGTATGAATACTTTGTTTCTTCTAATGTTTTTTTACTAATTTTTATGACTTTAATTTGGTCACCTTTTACGCAGTATGTAGGTTTTGATAAATCCTCTATTGCTTTATCATTTAATTCAAATTTATATATATATCCATCACCATTATCTATTGCAGTTCTCTTTAATGAAATACTATTAGCTATTATTTCATTTAATTGTTCAGATTCATTTTCTGCCAAATCTGTCACAGTTCCATTTAGTACTATTAGAGCTTCTCCTCCATCAGCTTCTGATATATCATATTGGTAAACTATTTTTGTACTATCTTCTGAAAATGTTTTTGTATATTTTCCTTTTCCTTCTATTCCTCCAAAAGATATTTGTAGGATTGTATTATCTTCACCAATTTTTTCGTTAAATGTTGCCTCAACTGTTATTAAGTTTTCATTTTGATTAGCAACACAATTTATTAATGTTGGTTTTTCTTTGTCTATCCATGTTACATTTAAATCAACTATTTTACTATTTCCTGCTTTATCAAAGTATGTTATATCTTCTTTCCCGTTTTTATCGAATTCAATTTTGTAAATTTTATTATACTCTTTTGCTGTAGATGTTTTAACATCTTCATCAAATGTTATAATTGCTGTTACATTTTGATTTGTAGGTTGATCGCTGTTAGGAACATATTCAACTTCACAATTAGGTGCTGTTTTATCTATTGTAAAGTAATACTCAGTACATTCATTATACTTTGAATTTTCTAACATTTTTCCAACATCGGTTAATTTTACTGCATCAGTTGTTATTTTATATGTAATTAATTTGTATTCTCCATCATCCTCCAATTCTGGGAAAAACACATTACCTGTGTTAAATTTTATATAATTGTTTGTATAATAATTTATATCTTTCACTTGTTTATATAAATTAATTGATGGTTGAACTGATTTTGATATTGCTTCTCTAGCTGATTCCAAGTTAAGGTCATTTATATTCAAATTTATATCATTAGCATCAGCAAGTGATTTCATTTCTTCTAAGATTTCATTGTCAGCTGGAAGATTTACTGCAGCATTTAGATACAACTGTACATCATCAGCTGATATTTTTCCATCAAAATTATAATCTGAAATCATTTTTGCTACTAGTATTCTACTTTTTTCTTCTTCTGTTCTATTTTCATTGCCAATATCTCTATTAAATACATCAATTCCTAGTCCTAAAGATAGTCTTAAAACAGCTCTTGCATCATTTACGTCTATATTAAATCCTTCCATTATATTATCATCAGAACTTGGATTTAATTCTACAAGAGGGTTTCCAATATAATAAGGATGTGCTTCGCCGTTATTTGTCTTATATCTTGCTGCTGAATATAGAATTATTTGATAATCTACATTGTTTATCAATCCGTCTCCATTTATATCAGCAACTATTTTTTGCAATGCGGTCAAATCATTTTCTCCTGCTAAATATCCCCATATTAAAGCTGCATCATATTCATTTATTTTTCCGTTATTATCCACATCACCTAACATATATTTATATGTCAAATTATTCTTTTCATTTGTATAAGTTTCCCATTTGCCTTCTGAATTTCTCCTTTGAAGTTCAACATATCTAATGTTGTCATCTCCAGTTTGCGGATAAATATTAATATTTGTATTATAGTATTTTGTTTCATTTTCTGCTGTTGCAAGGTCTTTACCTGTAACGCTTGTTGCAGACATTTTATTGGTAGCTAATTTTCTTATAGTTAATTCGCTTTCTTTGTAATTAGCCATAATACCAACTATGAGCATTAATACTACCGCTATCGTAGTAACTATAAATGCAATAGTTTTTCTTTTTGAATTTGTTATGATTTTGGATTTCATAATTTGATACCTCTTTCTTTGAAATATAATTTCACTTAATTTTATTATAAAATCTTTTTAAAAAAAATCAATACTGAAAATTTTGGTAATTTGTTTTATTACATAAAAATACATCATATTTTGTTACGGAAGTACTTTGAGCATATTTTCATATTCTAAATATTAATTTTGTATTACAAATATGTAACAATATTCTTTTTCTCTTGTTTGGTTTACGTGTTTTACATTATGTATACTTGCATAGGGTATAAAATCTACCAATATATTTTAGATTTGTATTCTTTTGCTGAATATCTTGGCAGGCATGTAAGGATAGGTCTTGTACCTATCCTTCTTGCCCCTACAATTAAAAAAAGGTGAAACTTCGTTTCACCTTTTTTGTATGTTACTATGTTTTTATTTATTTATACTTATTTTATAGTCTAAATAATCATTTATTATTAGCTTAAACATTGCCATTATTGGTACAGCTAAAAACATTCCTAATACTCCAAAATATGCTCCTATTAATGTTACAGAAAATATTACAAGCATTGGACTAATCTCTAATTTATCTCCTAAAATCTTAGGGTTTATTATGTTTGCGTCTATTTGTTGTAATATTATTACTACTATTGCAAGCCATATAGCCTTTCCAATTCCACCAGTACAGATTGTTATAAATATACTTATTGCAACAGCAACAATTGCACCAAAGAATGGAATTAAGTTAAATAATCCTATTAAAAATCCTAGTAAAGCTGCATATTTAACTTTCATAATTGTCATTGCAACTGTTGTAATAATTCCAACAATAACAGCATCTATTATTTGTCCTGATATAAAATTAAAGAATATTTCATTTGTTCTTTTTGCATATTTAGATATGGTTAAATATTTTTCTTTTTTGAATATGCTATATGTAAGTTTCTTTAAAAATCCTAAAATTCTTTCTCTATCTGCTAAAGTATAAATAGATATTATAAGTGTAACAAAAATGTCGAATATTCCAGAGGCAACACTTATAATTCCTTTTATATATCCTGTTATACTTTCTGGACTTAAGTATTTTTCAAAATCAATACTTGAAATTTTATTAATAATTTCTTTTGAATTAATTTTAACCCAGAATGAATCTTCTGGTAAATTGTTTAGTCCATCTGTTATTGATTTATAGTAACCTGGTAAATTTCCAAGCAAGTCTGATATACTTACTATTATTGGTGGTAATATTACATTTACTAATATAAATATTATAATAGCAATTATTAAATATACAGTAAAAATAGACAATGTTCTTGATTTTTTCTTTAAAAACTTTGATTTTGTTTTTGAAAAACATTCTTCAACTTTTTTACATGGTATATATAGAATATATGCTATAAGTATACCTATTATAAATGGCATTAATATGCCCATTAAATTTGATAAAAATGTTCCAATTGCTGAAAAATTATCTAAAAACTTATATACTATTATTGTTGCTACTGCAAGTGAGAACCAATATAGCCATTCTGTAATATTATTTTTTTTCATTTTAATCCTCCATATTTATTATTAATTCTATTGGACAATGGTCACTTCCCATAACTTCAGAATATATTTTATTGTCTACAACTCTTTTATTTAAAGAATTAGATATTATAAAATAGTCTATTCTCCAACCAATATTTTTTGCTCTTGAATTTGCCATATATGACCACCATGTGTAAGCATTTTCTTGTTTTGGATATAACATTCTATAACTATCTGTGAAATTCTCCTTTAGTAATAATGTCATTTTTTCTCTTTCTTCATCTGTAAAACCCGCATTTCCGTCTATTTGATTTTGGATTTTTCAAATCAATTTCTTCATGCGCAACATTTAAATCTCCACATAGTATTACTGGTTTTGTTTTGTTAAGTTCATTTAAATAATTTCTAAAATCGTCTTCCCAAACTTGTCTATATTCTAATCTTTCTAATCCTCTTTTAGAATTAGGTGTATAACAATTAACCATATAAAATTTTTTATATTCTAATGTTATTACTCTTCCCTCTTTATCATGTTCTTCAATTCCTATCCCATTTCTAACAGATATTGGTTTTTCTTTGGTTAAAATAAGAGTTCCTGAATAGCCTCTTTTTTCTGCATCATTCCAATACTCATAATAGCCATTAAATGAGAAATCTGCTTGTTCCTTTTGCATTTTTGTTTCTTGAATACAAAAAATATCTGCATTTACTTCTTTAAAAAAATCTATAAATCCTTTATTTATTGCTGCTCTTAGTCCATTAACATTCCACGAAACTATTTTCATATTACTTAAATCCTCCAAGTAAGCTATTATCTATTTTTATCCATATTAACAAATTTTGTGTAATTTCCAAACCAGAATAATTCAACAGTTCCTGTTGAGCCAGCTCTATGCTTTGCTAAAATTACTTCAGCAACATTTTTCTTTTCGCTATCTTCATTGTAATAGTCATCCCTATATAAAAACATTACTATATCAGCATCTTGTTCTATTGCACCTGATTCACGAAGATCTGAAAGCATTGGTCTATGGTCTGGTCTTTGTTCTGGAGCTCTTGATAATTGTGAAAGTGCAATTACAGGTACGTTTATTTCCTTTGCAAGTATTTTTAATGATCTACTTATTTCTGATATTTCTTGCTCACGACTACCACCTTTTTTATTGCTTCCTGTTATTAATTGCAAATAATCTATTACAACAAGTCCTATATTTTTTTCTAGTTTTAGTTTTCTACATTTTGCTCTTATTTCCATTACAGAAATTCCTGGTGTATCATCTATATATATATTTGATTCAGACAATGGTCCTAAGCTACTTGCAAGTTTTTCCCAATCTTGTTCGTCTAGTTTTCCTGTTCTAACTTTATTACTATCTACCATTGCTTCGCTACAAAGAATTCTGTTTACCATTTGTTCTTTTGACATTTCCAAGCTAAATATGGCAACTGGTACTTTTGCTCTAACAGCTGCATTTGTTGCAATGTTTAGTGCAAAAGCTGATTTTCCCATTGCAGGACGTGCTGCAACTAGTACTAAGTCTGAACCATGAAGTCCTGCTGTTTTATAGTCTAAATCTATGAAACCCGTAGGTACTCCGGTTATATGTTGTTTTTGATTGTATAATTGTTCTATTTGTGCAAATGTTTCTATTAATATATCTTTTATTGGTGTATATCCTTTTTGATTTTTAGATTGCATTACATCAAAAATTTTTCTTTCTGCACTATCCATAATGTCTTCTACTTCTTCTGTTGGGTCATATCCTAATGTAATTATTTCATTAGCTGTTTTTATAAGGCTTCTTAATATGGATTTTTCTTCTACTATTTTTATGTATTTATCTACATTTGCTGTTGTTGGAACTTTTTCTGGTAGTTCTGCTAGGTATTCTAAACCACCTACAGAATCAAATTTTCCCATAGATGATAGTTCATCTTTTAAAGTTATTATATCTACAGGTTCTGCTCTATTATATAGATTTAGTATGGCTGTATATATTGTTTTATTGTCTTCTCTATAAAAATCTTCTGGTTTAAGTACTTCTATTGCAGCAATTACAGCATCTTTGTCTGTAAGCATGCTTCCTATAACAGCTTGTTCGGCTTCTATATCGTTTGGTGGTATTTTTCCTATATCCATAATTATTTCTCCCTTATAAATTGGTATTTTAGGCAGGCACAAGACCTGTCCCTACATAATCTCTACAATTTTTTATTACCATTCCAAATTATAGTTCATTGATGTTTATTTTTAACTTTCCTGTTATTCCTTCGTATAGTTTTACATCAATTGTAAATGTTCCTATTTCTTTTATAGCTTGTTTTAATAGGATCTTTTTCTTATCTATATCAACATTGTATTGCTTTTTTAATTCTGTAGAAATTTCTTTTGAAGTAATTGATCCAAATATTTTTCCATTTTCTCCAGCTTTTACTTTAATTGTTAATAACATTTCTGATAATTGTTTTTTAATTTTTTCTGCATTTTCTTTCTCTTGCTCTTTTTTAAAATTTACTGAGTCTTGTCTTCCTTTTAATTTTGACATATTTTCTGTATTTGCTTCAACTGCAAGTTTTCTTGGAAATAAAAAGTTTCTTGCATAGCCATCATTTGCATTAATTACCTCGTCTTTTTTTCCTACGCCTTTAATGTCTTGCATTAATATAACTTTCATATATTTTCCTCCTTTAAATTTTAAATTAAAGGTTAGAGTTAAATATTCTACCTACTAAGAAATTTTTTTCTTTCCGTCGTTTTGTTCTAATCTTCATCTCTAACCTAAAACTTTTGTATTTAACTTAAGAAAAAACTATATTTCTGTAAAATATTCGTTTATTCTAATTATCAACTCTTGTTTTGCATCTTCTATTGATATTCCCTCCAATTGAGCACCAGCAACAGTTATGTGGCCACCGCCACCAAGTTTTTCTAATATAACTTGCACGTTTATATCTCCAATTGAACGTCCACTTACAAAAATTTTATCTCCATTTTTTCCTAAAACAAATGAGGCTGTAACATCACTTATTGTAAGTAGTTCATCTGCTGCTTTTGCACAAATAAGATTTGCATTTTTGTCTTCGCCATCATATATAGATATTGCAATTGAGTCATTTATTATTTCTGCATTTTTAACTATATCTGCAATTTGATTGTAGCTTTTTAAATCACTTTGAAACCATTTTTTAACTCTTAATATATCTACGCCTTTCTTCCTTAAGAAAGCTGCAGCTTCAAATGTTCTTACACCTGTTTTAAATGTAAAGTTTTTAGTATCCATCATAATTCCGGCATATAATCCCTCTGCTTCTAAACCTGTTAATTCAACATTTGTTTCTGTGTATTGTAATATTTCAGTAACAAGCTCTGCTGCTGAAGAAGCATACACTTCATGGAATGTTAAAATTGTGTTTTCTATAAAATCTGGGCTTTTTCTATGATGATCGATTACCACAATTTTATTAGTTTTTTCTAGTAATTCTGGAACTTCAACATAATTATTTTTATTAGTATCTACAACAATTAAAAGTGTATCTTCAGTTATTTCGTTTAATGCTTCTGTTTTATTTAAGAAAATTCCTTTATATTCATCTTTTTCTTTTATTGCCTCAACAAAGGCATCAATTGACAAGCCTGAAGAAGTATTAACTATATTCGCTTTTTTTCCTAAAGTTACAGCTAGTCTATATATTCCTAGGCTAGATCCCATGCTGTCTATATCTGTATTTGTATGTCCCATTACTATTACATTTGTTGCCTCTGTAATTATTTGTTCTAATGCTCTAGCTACTGTTCTAGCTTTAACTTTTGTTCTTTTTTCTACTTCTAAAGATTTTCCTCCGAAGAAAATATATTTTTCATCTTCTCTTACTACTGCCTGGTCTCCACCACGTCCTAAAACAATGTCCATAGCAGTTTGTGCAGATTTATATTTTTCATAGTTTGTATTTCCTTCGTTTGATATTGCTATACTTAATGTTACAGTAACAGTTTCGTCTGTATCTACTTCTTTTATTTCATCTAATATATCAAATTTTTGGTCTTTAATTTCATTTAAGTCTTTTTGGTTTGTTAAATACGCATATGTTTTTCTATCTGCTTTTACAATTGCAGCATTATTTCTATATGCCCAGTCAAATATTTTCTTTTCAACTTCAGCTAAGATTAATGTTTTTTTATCATCTGGCAACAATTCAATCATTTCATCGTAATTGTCTATCATCACAAAGCCTATACATGATTTCTCATTTTCAAGCTGTGTTAATGCATCTAAATAGTTTGTATTATCTATAAAATACAAAGTCATCATGTACTCATTTTGTTTTTTCTTTCTAGATTTTACATATTCGCCATAAATTTTATATTTGTTTTTTCCTATTTCAATTTCTTTTTCTATAGATGTATTTTTTTTGTTTTCTTTATTTAGCTTGTTCTCCATTATATCTAGCTTTATTTCTTTAGCTAAACCTTTTATTATATTAGATATATCAGTATTTGCAAACTCACTAACAAATTTTGTGCTCTTCCATAGAACTGTTCCATCTGTTTCCATTATGATTAAAGGAAATGGGGAATTAACAAGTGAATTTTTAATTGTAGAGTCCATATTAAATGTTACATCTTGAATGTGCTTTGATATTTCGTCTATTCTCTTGTTATCAGTCCATAAAGAATAAATAACCAATAACGCAAATATAATTATTGATGGAATTATATATTTTATATCTTTTACACATAACAATACAAAAAGTATTGCTATAACTGCTAAATAAATTTTTGTTCTTGAAATTAAATTCTTAAAACTCTTATCGTTTTTGGGCATAAAAACCTCCTTTATAACATATATCATTGTACTCTATTTTTAGCAGTTTTGTCAAGTTTCTAAGCTAAAAGAAGATGACACACAAAATCATTATTGTGTATCATCTTCCTTTAATGTATTTTAGCTATAATTTCTTTATAATATTTTTCGTCTTTAATGTCTATTATATTGCTTCTTCCATCTTTAACTTCTGTGACATATTTGTTTTCTATTCTTATCTTTTCTGTAGCCTTTCTTAAAAACCATTCATACTCAATATCGACATGACCTATATCTATTGCTATGTATCCTGCTTTATATAAATCATATGCCAATACAGTTGCTGTTGGGCCTAAGGCAAGTAAAATTAGTCTGTCTTTTTTGACTTTTTTTACTTCTGCTAAAATACTTCCATAGCAAGCAAAAGCATTTTCAGAAGGACAAATTATTCTTTGTATTGAGGCTGCATTATTGAATAAGTCATTACCAACACCTAGTCTGCTCTGTTCTCCTTCAACTATAATAATATCTTTTTTATTCCAGATCTGCCTTAATTTCCTTACATATTCTTTTACAAAGCCTTTATCTTTATAGTCTATATAAAATCTGCTTATATTAGAAGAATAATACTGTTTATTTTTTGAAAGAAGTTTTAATAATTTAAATTTATTGTTTTTTAGCCATTTCTTCCAAAAATTATTAGCAAAGTCATTGTATTTCTCTGAATATTCTAAATCAATTATATTATTAATTCCTACCAATAGTTTATCTTCACTACTATTTAATACTTCTTCTAACTTCTTTGCTAATTCCTCATCATATTTTTGATAATTCATTCCAGTTCCACAAATCATGTCAAACTCTCCATCACCATATCTTGTAATAGAGCAACCTTCATTTACTATTTTTTCTATTGTTTCTTCTGGACTTTTTATCTTAAATCCACTTAATATGTCTTTTACTGTTGCAGTATATTTTTTAGAATTATTTCTCTTCAATTTTATTTTCATATTCTTCTCCTACTTTATTCTTAAATTTATCCCACAACTTATTTACTTTTAAATATTCCTGATAATGAATTTCTACATCATTATCATATTTTTCAAGTTCATCAATTAAACATGAGAAATCACATGTTTTAAATTTTGTATTTATTTTATAAACACTTTTTTCTAGGTTTTCTTTTGCTTCGTCAATAATTTTTCTATAGTTTTCTCTATCTTTAATATAATAAAATAATGGTTTATATCTTATCCACCCTATTGTTGCTTTTAAAAATCTTTGTTCTATTTCAGCATCTAAAAGTTGTTTACTAGTCAATTGTTCTGGGTATCTCTCTCTCATTATTTTTGAGTACTGCAAAAATGAATCATGAAAATGATATGTAGGTACCTTTAAAACAGTAGCTTCTTTTTCTTTTAATGCACATGAAAAGAATGTGTCCTCGCCTCTGGCATTTGGTGGATTATAAAAAGCTGGTATTTTATTAATATTTTTTAAATTTAAACACAAGCCTGAACCCAGTACAAAATTTTCTTCTCCTATTTTCTTTATTACTTTTGCTTTACTATTTTCACTTATAATTAATGGATCAGCATACGATATTCCACTTGGATTTTTTCTCATTTCTTGAATTTTTTTCCATGAAATTACTTCATTTTCTAAAGCATTAATAAAGTTTTTATAGTCTTGCTTAGTTATATCTTTTGTGTATTTTATGTATGGTACAGGATTCATCATTCCGCATCGATATCCTTGTGTTACATTGGAATTTTGTATATTCTTTATGTGTTGCAATAAATTTTTCTGTTTTATCCATGACAAAGTATTATCTTCATTTAAGACACTAGCTACAGGATATTCATCATCATCCCAAAACAAAATATAATCCATTTTATGCTGCATTGCACAATATAAAATAGTATTTCTTGCTTTTGCATATCCGTTTCCTAAAAATAATTTTGTTTCTTCTTTTGTCATTTTATATCTTGACATTAAGACCTTTTGATATTCTAAAATATTTTCAGGTGTAATATATTTTATTCTTATATTTTTATATACTTTGGGTAATATTCCGTAAAAGTCTGTTCTAATAGTATGTTGGTAACTTAAATCAAATAAAATATAAATTGTTAAATTTACCTTTGCGTCAAACTCTTTTAATTGATCTACCATAAATTGTCCATAATTGTTTATAATCTTGCATACATTAGGTCTACCACTTATAAATCCGATTCCAAAATTTATTTCGTTATTCATAAAAGTCCTTTCTAACTTTAATTGTCATAGTTATTATAAATCAAATATATATCATTATATCACATTTTATTTTTTTGTCACGCTTTTAATTGAAGATTGTTATTAAATAATGGTTTATTTTGGACAGGCACAAGACCTGCCCCTACATTTTTTTTAATTTGTTTCTTTGCAAATATGCACTGCCTAAGGTAACTTAACCTTGTTGTATAGTAAAAAAGCATACACAAAATTAATGTGTATGCCTTTTTTATATAGTAGAAAATTTCTCCGAAATTCCTACTATATAAAATGCTATAATCGCTATTGCCTTTGAG